>JAAUYH010028380.1_pt1 | contig 17031 bp, 8 predicted proteins | sample 7278061 | NCBI WGS metagenome assembly JAAUYH01 (sample SAMN14350203, study PRJNA611818) | marine sediment metagenome | isolation source: surface marine sediment (0.6m) | place: French Polynesia: Moorea | collected 2018-08 | reverse complement strand
TGAAGAACAAAATAGCTCACGGCTTTCGTTGCTGTTGCATTCCCGATGCCTCATAGATGATTTCGGAGACATGTTGGTTCGTGAAACCTGAAACTAAACAAAATCGCTTTTTCGAGAAACATGGCCCTAAAATCAAATCGAGTTAAAGAAAAGAGGGAATAAATGATTCGTTACAGCATTTCAAAAAACTTCTGAAACAGTGGGGTGCACCTGCATTTATTCAGTGCGATTATCGAATTTCTGATCCTGTTGAAAATGCTCATTGACCTATAATTTGCAGAACACAAATGAGTGTTTATAATCGCTTTTTCTTCAACTCGATTTGATTTTAGGGCCATGTTTCTCAGAAAAAGTGATTTTGTTTAGTTTCAGGTTTCACGAACCAACATGTCTCCGAAATCATCTATGAGGCATCGGGAATGCAACAGCAACGAAAGCCGTGAGCTATTTTGTTCTTCAGCACTATTTAAAAGTAATAGTAAATGATCCATCTATACTTCAATTTCCTCAGTAGAAACGATACTGTTAAACGCCCGAAATAAAGAAATCATTTTTGTGCTAAAATTCAGACCTGAAAAAACTTGTTATCAGTCATTTCAGATTATTTCATCTTTTTATTCAACCAAAGAAGTCCTTCTGTCACGACAGCAAAGCTGAAAGACCATAAATTATAAAATAGTTCAATCATTTCTCTTGATTGGGCGGAGGATAATTTCAAAGGAGAAGAATAAAGAAAAACATAGATGTTTCACTGACGTGATGAGTGTGACTCGAAGTTATTTTCAGAATCGATTGAAGTCAAAATCTGTTTAAACAAAGCTTAGATATCTTCTCCATCACTAGCTGTGTTTTCCGATGAAACATCATGAACATCTACCAAGGTCTTTTATTGATTACGAAAAGTGAATAATTGTCATACATCAGTCTACTCGAACTAAAATAGCGATTCATGCTTCAATACCTTGCGATCCAAGGTACACAGCCCTCCTCATTAGTACCGCGAACCATTTGCGAAATCGACGTCTAATTACGTAGTACACTAAATCCGGTATGAACTGAAAACTCTGCATACTATATCTCAGAAAATAGCTGTTTCGTTTCAATTTTTCTATTACGGTTCAGCGCTTCAATTCTAATAGAATGTTACATCACCGGCTCAATATGGTCTATCATTGAAGTAAGCAAAATACCAAAGCAGCGTGACTAGAGATAACATACCGAATATTCTACCTGCTTTCGAAGGTCAATTTTTAGTTTTTTTGCCTTATCGTCGTCTTTATGATGTGAACATTATGGTTGCAGTGTTATAATACTGTAGAGCACCAAATTATTTCTTAGCCGGAGATAAATTTCAGAGTCTTCTATCATTTTTCTGCTAACGATGGTTCGTCAACAAGACCTTGTTCGCAATACAGAATATCGATTGAAACTTCCCAAATCTTAGGTGGTAACGCCTCACCAGCGGGGACTCGCCGCTCATCTTTGAACAAAAGAGCGGCGGTTTTGAACAGAAAATGCAACATACCGAAATATTTGCTTGCTCTTCAGCTTCTTCTAGAGCGTTGTTCTGAAATGCCGAATGGTTTCAAAAAACATTCAGAATGTACAGCTCGCAAATTGTAACTGGTTTCTGATTATATTGATCTCTTAAATTCATATCTGTTCCCCGAACGGCAGAACAATAGATTTCATACACAACTAAGACTCGTTGCATAGCCCTACAACTTGAGTAAGCGGATTTATGGTCATTCATGAGCTGATTAAAACTTAGTTGTAGCTTTTGGGTTCGACACTCCTTCCAAACGTTCAAGTGCCTCAAATCACGTGGTGGTTACGCTTGGACGTTATTAGATACTTCGCTAAAGCGAGCAGTAATCTGCACGTAAGATCGTTGTGCGAATATACGTGCTCTTGCTACCGACCCCGTCCCTCGACATCGATCTGGTGCAACAAGGGTGAGCTTGTGTATTATTCGACTTGTCCTTTTAATTCCAGCGTTGTCGGTTAAATATCCTACATCAGAATAATAGTTATTATCTAACTAAATTGAATACTAAGTAAATAAAACATATAAAATATCGACAAACTTCGTCAAACATCTCTTACATGTACGCAATTTAAAAAGAGCTTCTTATTTCTCAATAGTGGGCAACTTAAAAACACTCGTGATTCGGCCAATCTAGTTCTTGAAAATCAGTGAAGTTTTGCCACTATTCAAATACATTCCAGCATTATCTTTTCCATGTTTTCGTGTTAAACAGGTATCGTCGCAAATAAGACCGAGAGTAAAAGTAGAGCAGAATCAGCAATTCAATTACACAGAGAGACGTAATTAAATTGTACACAAGGTAAATTACAGGGGCCTAATTGCTTGCTTTGTCATGATCTCCTGATCGTATACGTTGCTAAATAGATGAAATTGGAGAAAAAATTGGGGCGATGTGCCACAAATGAGGGGTCAACTCGATGTGTCTACTTGTTGGTTGACTAGTCGTTCTAGTAGTTTTCTTCTTTTTGGTTTTTGTCGTCAGCAGTACAACACTGATTTTTTATTTCTGGAGTGCAGATTAAAATCAGATGCATGGATGACAGACGATCGAAAAAATTATTTATAATTTCTAAACGTTTCCAGTCATATCAACTAAATTATTCTGAATAAGAGTTCTACCTGAAGTCTAGTTACAGTATGATATGAAATTCGTGTCCCAAAAATATTCAAGAAGGTTGTCTGTACTTCCCTTGAAGCCTATTGAATTTGATGCAATGATACTTCTCCGGGAAAAGTAAAAGTGCGAAAAAATGTCACATTCCTGAGCAATATTGATCCCAATACTATTTCCGAGCATTGCAGAACCCTATCGCAATACTAAATTGCAATAATTCTTCCCAACTTGACGCAATACGGATTGTCATGCCGACGGTCGGAGCAATACGTACTGCAATACATATCCAGCCATCTTTATGTAGACCATGCAGTCTCCTTGAGCCACACAAATTCATTGCTTTCTCGAATTGTTCCTCTACAACTCGAAAATCGTAAGAGAATAGTTATTTCTTTGGTTTGACACTGTTTACTTTCATGTGGAGTTAAATTTCAAATTATTCCAAACAACACCAATGCTTATTAATTTGCAATATGAATAGCAATACAAATTAAACTCGCAATTCATTATTGCAATAAAGTATTCCAATATATTGGTATTCTAATGTTTTCCGCACCATCATTGGTCCTGCGTATTAAGAGAGAGAGTCTTCAGATGGATTTGTCGATTGATTTTACTGCTGTATGGTTCATGCTATTGCTTCAAGCATTATATGAGAGATGTACGGGTATACCTAAAAATATTACTGCATACCATACAACAAAATCAAAGATATGTAAATATCAATTTTTCATATTCGAGACTTTGAGCTGCGAAAATAGACGGATGTTTGTAGTCTAAGTGCTAGAGGACTGCTAGTGGTCATAGCAATATCTCTGCGTACATTCATATTGCAGAAGTTTGTATTCTCAGTGTCCTTAGTCTTTGGAGTAGAAGGAACTGAGTCCGATTCGATTCCAGCTTGAGAATGAAAAACGTTCAATTATTGACCTACAGATCAGCTACACATTCTTTAGAGACTTTATATACGCTTTGCATGCCATACAGAATAATGCTCTTGGCAGCATTATGATTACTGCCAGATGACAAGGAACGATATCGAACTGCAATCAACAATTCTACCGTGTGAACATTGATTTTGTTTTAGTCACGATACGCCACGGGGGTTCAATCTCACGAAGCACGCCTGTTTTTTTATGCTCGAATTAGCTTCGTGTACTATGTAAGGACAGTAACTATAAAAAGTACGCTAGTAAATTTTATCTTAATTCAATTTTCGGCAATTGTCTGTTCTATGGGTGTTGCTTATCGTCTGATTAACGGTTGGCACATCTTGACGGAGAGTGTGTAGAGAAAAAGATTTTTTGGCTTTTTTCGAATTATCTCTCGCTAAAATCGCCGGACCAGGCAATCAAGTTGCATCACCTTACTACCTTTTGACAACGATTTTTGTGGTATAGGAAATAAATACATGTTTAACATCACAAGTTGGAATCAAATTGGACTCATTTTATTCCATACTCAGGACTGAAAACACAGAGAATACAAGCTACTCGAATAAGAATGCGAGCAGAGAGATTACTATGACCATTAGAAAACGTCCCGCAGTTGAGACACAAACACGCGGCTATTTCGTAGCTGAGGGTCTTACGAAGTGAACTAGTTTCTTTAAATCATTTGTCATTACTAAAACCCCAACACATGACAGCGAGACTTGAGATATTTATTTTTAATAGCAGGGTGTGTAGATTGTTAATTCGTTAATATTGGACGAAATCGTGGAAATGGGCTAACATTTTTGAATTAGAAAAAGGAACGGAAAAATGAGGTTTTCGCTTCATAAACGGATTATGTCATTGGGTCGCGAGCCAAGTGGTGCTGAACGTCGGTTTTGTCCCGGAGGTGAGTGACGCTGACTCGCAATACCACCATAAGATTGCGACGTTGCAGCGCATGAGACGCCCTTGTACCGTCTCTATAAACTATTCTTGCTATCGATGAACGCCCTCGCCAATGCAACGCAAGCGGCCGTGGCGAACGCCACCGACACGGCGCCGGTCTCCGTGATGGGCACGGTCTCGGGCGCGGCGGGTACATTGTCGTCGCTGGTGACGAAGTTTGCGAGTGATCATCGGAAGGGGATTGACGCACTGCTAATTGTAGGTGGGATGATTGTCGCGTTATGTGGGCGAGTGATTTTGCGACCTGTCGTCTTTCTGCTCGGCTTCTCGCCGACACTCGCGCTGTTCGCATCCGTTGGATTATCGATAGTCGCCGATAGCGTCAAAGTGCGCACGGGGACGTATGAAGCGATAGCTCTGGGCGTCGCGTTTGTGCTCGCGCTGTTGGTCGGCCTGGTCATGCTGAAAGTCCTGTTTCGCGTGGCGGTGTTCGCGATATGTGCGTCAATGGGCGTCGTCCTTGTGCTCAACCTCTCACTCTACTTCCCCTCGCACTCGTATAACGAGCTAATTCGAGACGCGATTGCCGGCGTTGTCGCCATTCTAACAGGCATGCTGAGTACGTATGCCTGCGAAACCACAGTGATATTCGGCACGTCCTTTGACGGCGCGGCACTCGTCACCTTCGCCCTGGCTGGGTTCATGGGGCATCGACCGGCGCTTATCGACCTCAAGAACGCACCAGAGGAGCCGCACGCGTGGATGGTGTTCTACGCCACATTTCTTATGTGCCTCGCGCTCTTTTCCGTGTTCATGCAACTGCGGCTCGCGGCCGCGGAAGATAGTGGCACTCGCGCGGCTCGCCTCTACGAAACATTGAAGGGGGAGAGCCATCGTAACAACCCGGACCTCGAGGCGGGGCAACTCCTCGATGACCCGCCCAAGTCGCCGCCGTTTTCGAATGAGGACGATTCCGGATTTGGCACAGGTGGCTACGGCGCCATGGACAATGAGTATTCCGTGGTGAGCCACCTCGGTGCGCCGCCTCTAGAAGCTCCGCCTCAACAACGCATGAACGTTGTACCCTAACACTGATTGAATGTGTACACTACAATAAATTAGACATTTAACTTGACAAATACTGTCGCTGGGCAGAGTTGCACCTAAATTTATTAGAATGGCACTTTGAATGGATGATTGTCAACGTTCAAGACAAGCAAACATTCAGAGATAGGTGAGGCATGTTAGTGCGCTATATGAAACAATGCATCGTTAACAACAATAGGACATAGTTTCTCCTGCTTGACACTTCTTCACATGCACACATCCATGGAATCAGCAGACGGAACAGCCAATGACCGGAGTTATTTCGGGGCGTAGGTCGTGACGGCGAGATCGTTGAAGGCGCGCTCGAACGTGGCGTCGCAGCCGTTGCCGCAGTCCATCTGCACGGTGTCGTCGGAGCGCAGGATGTCGAGGTACCAGTGCTCGAGCTCGGACTGCAGCTCGTCCAGGTTGGCGGGGCTGCGGCGAATCGAGTTGCCCAGGAACACCGCGTTGGCCAGCAGGTGGCGCGCGCGCATCTCCGCCACGATGCGCTGCACCAGCACGCGGTGGCAGTGCGGCATGAACACCAGCACCGCGTCGTCCACCTCGGCGTTCGCGGAGAAGTCCACCTCGTTCTTCCCCGTGCGCCAGCCGAACGAACTCACCAGCTCCCCGTCCAGCTTCGTCATCACCGGATCGTACACCATCACGTTGCTGGGCTCGTACTTGGTCGCCAGATTCACCGCGCATGCGAACTGGTGCCGTGCGTTCTTCTGCGACGCCATGCTACCCATGCCCAGACATATCAACGATTGCACCTTCCGCCCCTTCAGCGCGCGCCGCAGCTTGGCCACCGTCGCCATGTACCACTCGTTCATCGCCATGCGCGGGATGATTTTGTGCACGGGGTGCCGGTCAGGATCGTTCTCATCGGGCGGGCAGTTCTCGATGTGGCGCGGTCGGCGATTGCTGTGTGGCAGCCGCCGCTTCTTCGCCGTATTCAGGCGCCGGTTCCGCGCGATTAGCCATTGGTCATCGTCCTTTCGCGCATGCGCCGACATCGCAGCCTGTCGCCGAATTCGCGCCACCGGTTAGTACGAGGTAGTGCGTTCGCGGTGGCCGTTAAGTATCAAAATCACGCGCATCTCGTGTCTTGTACGCCTACGGAACCAACACCCTGGTGTCATCGCCCGCTGACTCAGCCGTTGAATTCATTTCCGTTAGTGGTTTCGGGAATACTGAATTTCTATTCTCTCCCAATGGTTTTCTCGCCTCTGCTTTTTTGATCCTCGTCGTCGTTGTACTGTGGGGTCGCGAATATGCCCGTGCGAAGGTCGGCGCGGCTGAGCAAGAAGAATGCCGCGCTCGCTGAGAAACTCGCGAATGCGAACGCGGGGAACGGGACTGTGAAGGAGAAGAAGAAACTCGACTTCGACGAGGTCCCCGAAAACGAAGCCGTCCCTGTGCCTAACAAGAGTGCGGGGGTCAACGAGGAATCTGCGAATGTAACAGCTCAAGTCGAGAAGGAACGTGAAGAGAGCGAAAGCAAAACCGTTCCTGTGGTGACCGAAGAATCTGCGAATGCAGCAGTTGAAGTCGAAAAGGAACATGTGGACCTTGAAATCAAAACCGCTCCAGAAGCGAACAGCGATACTGAGGTGAACGAAGAATCTGCTAATGTTGCGGTTGAAGTTGAGGAGGAACAGGATGTTTTGGATGAAGAATCCAAAGATGAAGAGAATGTCACTAGCGATTCGCCTGAACAACCTGGTGACGAAGAAATGAATGATGACGACGTGCGTGGACAGTCTGAAAGTGAACAAGTTGAAGATGGAGTTGCTGCGGAAGAATCAGAAGATGAAGGAAAAGAAAATGAGGAGATGCGCGAGCAAGCCGAAAATGAACAAGAGGAGGGTGGTGTTGAAGAGAACGATAACATGGAGGAGAATGCGGATACTGTAGAACAAGTTGAACCCGCAGGAAAAAGAAATGAACAAGATGGTGGCGTTGCTGCGGAAAAATCAGAAGATGGACGAAAAGAAAATGAGGAGATGCGCGAACAATCCGAAAATGAAGAAGAGGAGAGTGATGTTGAAGGGAACGATAACATGGAGGAAAGCGTTGATACTGTCGAACAAGTTGGAAACGCTGGAAAGGGAAATGAACAAGATGAAGATGGTGGTGTTGCTGCGGAAGAATCGGAAGACGAAGGAAAGGGAAATGATGAGATGCGCGAGCAATCTGAAGATGAAGAAGAAATTGGTGACACAGAGAACGATGAAATGGAGGAAAACGCTGCAACTGTAGAACAAGTCGAAGACGGAGGAAGCGAAGACAACAATGGGCCGGGTCAGTCTGAAAATGAAGAGAACGAAAGTGCCGGCATGTCAGCTGAACTTGAAGACGTAGGGAAAGGAAACGACGGTGCGCATGCTCGGCCTGAAATGGACGAACAGGAAGACAGCAATCCATCGAAACAAACTGAAGGGGAAGTTGAAGGAAATGATGATGCTCCAGGAGAGCCTAAAAATGAGGGAAAACAAAGCGAGGATGTTACAGTACCAACGAACGCACAAGAGCTGAATTCGAAAACACTACCTGTTGAACCCGGTTCGGAGACCGAGAAAAAGCAACATCCAAAAATATCTCCTTTGAAACCAAATTCAAGACCCAGTAACTCAAGAAGGGCGTCTTTCTCGAAGAGCCCGGGACGCAGACCGTACAAACCTGGTCAAAGAAAGTATTATGAACGCAGGCCGTTTCCGAAGAAGCGCAATAGTTGGCAGAAAAGGCAGAAACAACCGGAATTAGACCCGAATTCGGAGGAAATGAGAAGAGTTTCGCGTGGCCATGCCGTAGAGACCGCCTTCTCGTTACCCGTGACAGCCGAGCTACTGAAGAGAAACCCACTAGATGCGGAGGCAAATCGCAATCCGATGGGTTCACTAGGGCGCACCCCGCGGTCCAGAATACATGACAGCGACATCGCACCGAATTGGTCGAACCTCGCGGCGCAGTTGGAAGAGCGCAAGGAAACTATTGAACCCCCGTCAGTCAAGGCTGCAACGCGAGCATGGTATGAGATGCCGCACACATCGTTGACGGAAGACCAAATTCGTGACCTGCGTGTGATAGAAAATCGACAGCACCTCGATCCCAAGCGATTCTACAAGTCGAGTGGGTCTGGGCGCAAGCGTGGGGAGTTGCCGTCGCAGGTTCAGTTTGGTACCGTGGTGGAGGGTGCACACGAATTCTACAGTTCACGGTTGACGAAACGGGAGCGTCGCTCTACAATTACCGAGGAAGTTATGGCGGATGACAGAGTTCGCTCGTTTACGAAGCGCAAGAACGCAGCGATTCAGAAGCATGCCACGAGAAAGCGCCGTATTATTGACCCGGCTGCAAGCAAGAAGAAGCGAAAACATTAAGATTTTTTGCCACTTTCTCGTGCACACTTTGTGCGCAGGCACTCGCCTGAGGTGATGTCTCCTGAGGTCGTTCCGATTCCGCATGGCACTTACGTCACGCCAATCATCGATGAGAGTTGTGAAGAAAATAAGTAAAATATACACTTAACCCATTCAGTGCGGATCAAATTGGTCGCCGTCCGTCACCTGCCACGTCAAATCTCTTTCTCAAATCTCCAATAAACACGCCTACCAACCTCACATCGACGTCGGCGGCGGTTATCTTCTTTTCCCAATCTTTCACAAGCAACCTCTCTCGTGTACCAACAAAAGAGTGCCCAAAATGGCCATGTGGGGTGGGCGCTTCGATGCAGCGCCGAACGAGCTCGTGGCGCGAATGGGCGAGTCGGTTTCGTTTGACAAACGTTTGTACAAGCATGACATAGCAGGCAGCATTGCGCACGCGAAAATGTTGGGAAAGCAAGGCATTATTCCTGTGGAAGACTCGGAAGCTATAGCGACCGGGTTGGGCCAGGTGAGGGAGGAAATCGAGTCGGGCAAGTTTCAATGGTCAGCGGCACTCGAGGATGTGCACATGAACATCGAGTCGAGGCTTACCGAAATTATTGGGCCTGCTGGCGCGCGACTGCACTCTGGTCGCTCGAGAAATGACCAGGTGTGCACGGCGGTACGACTCTACCTTCGTGACGAAGCGGATGCGATTCGTGGCATGATTGAAGGCGTGCAACGCGCGTTGGTTGGCATCGCGAACCAGCACACGGACACCATCTTGCCGGGGTTCACGCACTTGCAGCACGCACAGCCGGTGGTGCTAGCGCACTACCTGCTGGCGTACACGGAAATGCTGGAGCGCGATAGTGGGCGTATCGCGGATGCGAGGAAGCGGCTCAACGTGCTGCCGCTGGGGGCGGGCGCGCTGGCGGGCAGCACGCTGCCCCTGGACCGGAGCTACGTGGCGCAGGAGCTGGGCTTCGACGGCGTGCTGCAGAACAGCCTGGACGCGGTGGCGGACCGCGACTTCGCGATCGAGCTGGCGTCGGCGCTGGCGGTCACGATGATGCACCTGAGCCGCCTGAGCGAGGACCTGATCTTCTGGATCTCGCAGGAGGCGGGATGGGTGGAGCTGGGCGACGCGTTCTGCACGGGGTCGTCGCTCATGCCGCAGAAGAAGAACCCCGACATGTGCGAGCTCACGCGCGGCAAGTGCGGCCGCGTCTACGGCGACCTCACCACCCTTCTCGCCGTCATGAAGGGCCTGCCCCTCGCCTACAACCGCGACATGCAGGAGGACAAGGAGCCCCTCTTCGACGCCATCGACCAGACCAAACTGGTGCTTTCGGTGTACGCCCCCATGGTCGCGTCCATGAAGGTCAACAAGGACCGTATGCTCGACGCCGCGTCTGACCCCGCGCTCATGGCCACCGACCTCGCCGAGTGGCTCGTCAAGAGGGGCGTCCCCTTCCGTGACGCACACCACCGTGTAGGCAGGTTGGTCGCGCTCACCAGGAAGATTGACACGCCGCTCAACAAGCTCACACTGGAGCAGATCTTGACCTGTGTCCCCGAGGCCAATGCGGAGGTACTTGGGATGTGGAAGCCCACCGCTTCCGTCGCACTCCGAACCACCGTGGGTGGCACCGCGCCCGAGCAGGTCCGCGGCCAGATTCAGAAGCGTTGGAAACACTTGCTTGCGTGAGTGTGCTAGTCTATTGCTATGCAGTAAATATTTGTAGTCGTTGTTGTGTTCAAGGTGTGCAGTTCAATTCACCAATGTCGCACTGTCGTCATCCATCAGGCAGCTGCAGGATTCCGTCATCTTCGATACGTAATAAAATGCCGTAGCGCAACACATCGTCGAATCGAATAAACCCAAGCCGTGGTGTGGACTGATTTATCAAAGTGAGGACGAGAAGTACGGTAGAAGGACGTGAAGGTTAGAGTGAACGTGGGTCGGGCGTGGGCGGAGATACAAAAACAGTTGGTACAATACAAAAACACTACGGATAAGGGCAACACTACTGCACGACCACGGTGTGAATGAAAATTGATAGGCGTCGATTCACAGCTATTCCTTGGCCACTGTGGACTCGCTCTCGCTCGCCACCATCTCCACGTCCTCGATCTCGTCGAGCTCGGGCATGTCGAGCAGGTCGGCGATGCTGACGAAGGCGAGCTCGTCGCGCACGACGTCGGCGCCCGCGCTGCTCAGCTCCTCGCGGCCCATGCTGGTGGCGACGGCCACGCAGCGCATGCCCGCCTTCTTGGCGGCGAGCACGCCGGCGACGGCGTCCTCGACCACGACGCAGCGGTCGGGGGCCACGCCCACGCCCTTGGCGGCCTCCACGAAGACCTGCGGGTCGGGCTTCTTGCGCTCGATGAGCTCGGAGCTGGCGACGAAGTCGAACTCGGCGCTCAGCCCGATGGCGTTCAGGTTGGCCTCGACCTTGACGCGGTCGGCCGCGCTCGCCACCGCCACGCGCATGTCCATGCCCTTCACGCGCGCGACCAGCTGCCGCGCGCCCGGGAACGGCCGCAGGTCCAGCACGTAGCCGCCGTCGACGTAGATGTCGAAGAACGCCTGCTTCGCCTTGTCCTCGTCGAAGTCGGCCACTCCGTACTGCTCCGCCACCCCGCGCAGGAACGCCGCCTCGCCCCGCCCCGTGAACGCTGCAAAGTCCTCCGCACGCGCGCTCACCCCGTGCAGCTTCTGCAGCGTCTCCACGCCCGCCTCCCGCGACAGCCGCTCACTATCACACAGCACCCCGTCCATGTCGAACAGCACCGCGTCGTACGCACGCGCCACCACCGCGCTCGCGTTCCGCCGCCCGTAGTAGTGCCGCTCGATCACCCGCAGGTACTCGTCCAGTACCAGCGACCCCAGCCGCGACGCGTGCCCGCGCCGCCCGAAACGCCGCAGCGCCACCGCACGCAGCCGCTCGTGCGTCCGGTGGTTGATCGCCACCCGGCACGGCGAGCTGCGCGACGCCGTCGGCCCGATCACCAGCGGCGTGTACGCCGCCAGACGCGCCGCTGGGGGTAGCTGCATCCCATTCGCGATCACCGCGCTCTGCCGTGGGCGCCGCTGTGACATCATCTTGCCGGTGCTCTTTGGGGTGGGCGTCGGCTGTCTCCTATCGGCTCCAGCTGGTTCTGGAATAGTCTGTGGTTGTGTTTTCCCTGCCGGAGATTGTTTGCCACGTCTCCCGTGCTTGCTATCTCAGTGTGCTGGCATGCCGAAATTTAGCGCTTCACGCGAATTCGAACCCACGATTTCGATCTACGAAGCTATCGCACGCTAACCACTACGCTACCGGAACAAATGGAGTTTTGTGACACTTATCATACCCTCCACGGAGGACAGGCTGTCCCGAAATCAATGAATATATATTGCTTATTCTAGTTCCAGGGGTTTAAAAACCGTGCGCGCCTCCTCGGTGGCATGACCGTACTTGACAGGATCTGTCTGTAGGTTATCTGTTTTCGAATGGTTTTCCATTTGCGACGATCTTTCGACGCGGATGACGACGAGAGCCACTGCATGCTGCGCCTGATAGATGAGGACTCCTCGTAGAAGACTGTTACGTGCCAGCCAATGCACGGGGCATGTAGGGCCGTCTGACCGTTTTGTACTTTTTAGCAAAAGTAATGTTCCTCCAAAAGAACAAACCCCCTTGAATGTTGTTGTTTTTTATGTGGATACAAATGCTGTCTCCGTTACGAATTTGAGAAAGAAATTACAGTAAAAAAATAATAGAGAACGTCTCAGAAAAGTAAAAAAAGAAAGTCGTTATTACTTTAATCTTAAAAATACATGAAACAAATACCACTAGTTCTTCCAATTCAGCATAAAAACGTTGGGCTCTATGTTCCTAATGATGACGTTAAAAACTCGCTCATTAATGAGATGGACCCGATTTTTTTCACACGATAAACACATTCTAGTAAAAAAATCTCTGCAACTATCCTTCAACTACTTTAGAGTTTCCGACATTGAGTTTGTCCGGGTTGTCTACTTGTTGCACGAAGATTAACAAATCAACTTTGTGCTGAGTGGTTCTCCATATTATAACAAAATTTTGTCATTCTTTCTTTGACTGTTATGCATGTTTTTGTAATGGTAAAATTCTTGTATCAGTGCAAGCAAATAAAACACTTATGTATCGCGTTAAAATTTGACATTTTTGCAGTATTGTGATAATTTTTATATTATCATTTCCGTAATCAATTATTTTTGCAATACGATCATGATTGTGTACACATTGTCGCTCTATAACAATTAACAAGATCATCAAACACTTAGTTAAAGCGCTGCGGAATGTTTGCACAATCAAAGTTATCTATGAGGATCATTTTACGCCATAATATTATTTATTTGTCTCGTGCGGATATTATTGGTACGGTTATGTGATTTTCATTATCAGCGATAGAGACGTAAATTCTACTAGGGGCACGTCGCACTGTAATGAGCAACTCACAAGAATGAAGAAAATCATAGCTGCTTTCACATGCATGCATAAGAAGTTTTAGTAGCACTCCGAAACGTGATTTTCAGAAAATTTGCGAAGGTTCACAGTTTTTTGCTAACTTTCATATACCGCTGAACGTGCAGTACCTAATGTACTTCTTGCAGATTTTGGAAAGTGTAAAGCTTCTTTTGCACACCTGGAAGAGCAGCTGTATCCACGCTCTATTACACTGTCTTGTCAGAGATTGGCGGAAGTGTCCAGCTGCATTTGCAGCAGTACTTGGACTTAATTACAGTATATCAGAGATAGGGGCAAATTCGTACAGCTGTTGTTGGCGGAGTTCAAGAGCAGTTACGCAGAGATTAGACAGGATTGCAGTAGAGAAAATTCTTCTGCGATTTGAATTCGCGTGCCAGAGTGCTCCCTCCTCTACTGGAGTCTCAAAACGAGTGTATGGAGCCATTTCTAGTTACCTTGTTAGTTCAGTGTCAGGAGCCGGATTCTTACTCATTGTTGAACAAGTTTCATTAGGCCAGAAAGATACTTTAGGATCGTAACAGAAAGGGTAGCGCAACTTAAAAAACAAGATTCACCTATGAATGTTGGCTAAATGCGATTACTTCTCTGAATTCATTTTTCAGTTCTAATCTGCGAGTAGTGTAGGCGAAAATGATTAATTAATTCATTTTACAGTGTTATTTTATACTGAAATGAGATATACGGTTTCCAGTATATAGCTCTCATGAACTTTCTTCGCACTTGGTTTTCAAACCACATATACCTACCGCGAGAGCAACCGCGTTGTTTTTTCAACACCAGAAAGGCAACATCAAAGCTGGGAACTGTAGTAGAATAATACTTGCCGATTGTCTCAACGTATACTCCGTGAGCCACAAGAACCCGAAAAATCAAAGCTCTTAATTGATTAGTTAATTTGAAGATCTGTAGTCTTGTTTAGTGCAAAAAATTATTTTGAATATGGATCCGATGGTTCATATTGCACTTTTCAGCGGTTGTCAGCCCAAAAAAATTGCTTGATCGTCTCCTGAAAGGCCTGAAGACCTCCCTGATGCCGAATCAGATCTCCGTGATCACTTGGATGGCAGAGAGAGAAGAAGAAAGAAGAAACAGAGGTGGAATTTTGGCAGATGAGCAAGGTCTGGACAAGGCTCTGACTATGACTTCTCTAATCGTACATCAACGTCTGTGCATCCTCAAAAACAGTACCAAGAGGTTTGTCATTTGTCCCGAGGTAGAAATTTATCAGTTTTGGAAGCGTTTGAATACAATTTGTTACAAGAAGCCAAGTGAATTGTCCACTTTCACTATGCGGGAAATTAGAAAAACAACTCTGAGAACGTAGGGAGTCCCGAGATCGTTGTTACTTCATATGGAATTCTTTTTGAAGAATTCTCGAAAAATGGCAAAGTATTTTACGGTATTTCATGGAACAGATTCGTTTTGGACCTAGCGCAATTGAATAAGAGCAGTGCAACTGGTGTCTACAAAGCAGCAAAAACTCTTCGATCGCATTTTTGATGGTGTATGACTGGCGCACCAATTCAGAACTATTTGGATGATTTTTATTCGTTCTTCGATTTTCTAAGGATCAATATCGCGAAAGTTACAGACACCAAAAAAATGAACGCCAGCAGTCGCGCTGTAGATTGGCTTCGACAAGATATACAGAATTTGGAATTAATACTCGAACAGCGCTTTTATGTGTTCATCTATTTCTTGTCAAAGAGATGCTGCACTAGAGGCATCTCTAAGATTCAAGCGAAATTGGTAATAGTTCTGTACATTACAGCCGAACAGATGAAATTTTGTTAAGCGGGATGTCTGATACGGAAAAATCGTTTTCTATTTCTGATTTGATATCTCGGCTACGGAGCGGAAGCCAGAAAGAAGCGAAACACGGGCGAGGGGGGAGAAGGGAGAAGATTCACTTAAAGTTAACGAAGCCATCTGCCAAAATTTACACAGATGTGCGTTTGCCTTAGTTTGAGCGCCGTCGCTGATAGTATTGTTTTTGCATGAATTCTATGTAAAAAGGCGTGCACTTGTTACGAAGAAGAATCTAGACTCGAGTCAATTGATAATTTCACACGAACAATTTTTTGATTTCGTTTACTAGAGTCCATTTTATTTTATGAAGTGTAATCCTTTCGAGGAAGGCAGTCAGCTAATAGGATCAGAAGAAAAATGCGAAGGCCATTACAAGTGGTGTGATGTAATAGTTAGATATGGTTTGCGAGCGAATCCAATTCCTAACTTACACATAGTGCGCAATCATTCTAGGGCACAAGTATTGTTAGTGCACTGTTATTTTTTTTGCACCTGCCGTCACGCATTACTCGCCGATTCATTCTATTTTAATAAAGGCCGTCTGATATACTGTCGGATGAGGCAGTTCACATCACAACCCGCGTGCATCTCCAAGGTATTTATCATTTCACTCTTCGTGAAGAAGACGACTTGCGCCGAGTCGTTATACCTCAGGACGACACAAGCGACACGTAGCAAAATCTATCGAACGTCCGGGATGTTGTGAGAACTGCGGGCTATCCCAATTCGCCCAACTATTAACCAATCGAGAACTGCCGAACATCCGGAGGTTCCTCCAGAGTGCCGACATTTGATGTCGGTCACCTATCGAGTATTCACAAAATTATCGAACGTCCGGGAATTTCTCTTGAACGGGCCAGAATCTGAATTTGGGAATCTTTCTGGAGCTGGTGAATCTGCCGAACATCGAAGAAGTTTTACCATTGGTCTTCACTTCGTGTATTCATTCTTCCTATCATTTAGCAGAACTTTGTGGATCGACACGCAACAAGTAGTAAACGAGAAAGAGCCCATTCATGGTATAGTGCGACTGTAGAATGCTAGTAAAAATCAGGAATCCGCACAGGTTCGTGCAACAAGCCGCAAGCTGTTGAAAAATATAGAATCGGTTGAAGAGGGGTGGACAAAGACTCAAAATGACCAACCGAGTGAAGATCGGGCACAAGTAGAACTCTATTGAGATCAGTTCTAACAATAGAAAGGCAGCTGAATTCTCACAATCCCTTGGCCCTTTCTTACCCAAGGGAATGCCCAGGCTGCTTATAGTTCTCAAAACAAAAATACGACATAAATAACACTAAAAAATTGAATGAAAACACTATTTGCGAAAATCGTACTCTCAATTGGGTTAATAACGCAAGAATAGAGACTATAGACTGTAAAACCTATGCATAGGGTAAATAGGCGACCATCTATGCCACATGCATCGCCATGAAATTTTACTGGTTGGTTCTGATGCGTCTTTTAGTGACATATTGTCTTTCATCTACTATTCAGCTGTACGGTTTTGCAACCTCTTGAGTTATAATTGCTAGGATAATGCTTTAATGAGCATAATGATATGAGAATACAGTTTTATCTGCTTCCTGTAGCCTTGTTAATCATACTTCAGGGCTATTGGTAGGATCATCGATTGCTGCAACCGTGATAAGCAATACTAGTAATTTATCAAGTTAGCAAAATGCATACATTTGCGTGTTGTACACCGAAAGGTCTAGACTGAAAGCAGCCGGTGTAC
>JAAUYH010037821.1_pt1 | contig 17033 bp, 15 predicted proteins | sample 7278061 | NCBI WGS metagenome assembly JAAUYH01 (sample SAMN14350203, study PRJNA611818) | marine sediment metagenome | isolation source: surface marine sediment (0.6m) | place: French Polynesia: Moorea | collected 2018-08 | reverse complement strand
GTTATATTTAAGCAGTTTTAGTTTTTAACGCCAAGCGAGAAACGAACTTCTACAAACAAAAGGTTGAAAGTTTGCTCGGAGTGAGTTAGCTGTCCCTCCTTTCCATGCCTCGCTACATACTCTACACTGAAAAATATCTGTAACGCAAATGCGGATTTTCAATTTTCTTGACCACAGAAAAATATTATACTGGCTATCCGCGAAGATATTTGGTTATGTTCATGTATTCCTTCATGAAATTTCTATTTCAATTTCTTCTTTTTTTGTAATCCAAAATTTCCTTTCAACAATTTAACAATGATAATTCGAGATAGCCAATGGTCGTCACCATACTGTTACAAGCTTTTTGTTTCTAATATTATAGCACGATTCAAGAGACCAAGCACAGACATACAACCTATATCACAGCCCACGGCCTTTTCCCCCAAATATATCACGGGAAAGCGGATCTCCCAGCTTTTCTTCACGCGCGCTTCCAGCAAAACTAACATTTGGACAAGCAAGTCAGGTACAAAGCGAAAGATAGCAGGACCTAGCTATCAATACCTGGTCTCAAATGTGCGCACTGCGCATGTATAATACTTTCCTACACTGAAAGCTGGAGAATCGCCTATTCAGGCACTCCTGGATCAGTACTTTACTGCATCAAAGTCTCAAAAATACTTTGAATGGATTGATCTTATCATCAACGGCCTGTTTCCCGTCTCGTTTGTGGAGAAACCTTTTTTCGAAGGCATATTAAGCATTAATATTTTCAAATAATACATTGGTGAACTACATGGCGTATATTACTGCATTAGTCAAGTCGAGGATCGCGAAGCTGCTACGAAAGCATATTGCGCTTGAATTCGATGGCTGGATCCAAGATAATACTCATTATCTCGCCGTGTTTGCGTCTTTTTTATCATTCAATAGCAAGGGAAAGGAAACACGGTTTTTAGATTTGTCAAAGATTGGTGATGAGTGTTCACTGAGCTCAAAAGAGCACCATGAGTTTCTTATGCTTGTTCTCGAACTATGTTTTTTGAATTGGACTAATATTGCATGTCTTACAGGCGACAATGTTAGTACTAACAAAGCATTATCGAATATTATTAAAATACCGTTAATCGGTTGTACTTCTCATCGTTTTCATCTAGATGTACAGGATATTCTCCATACGGAACAAGACGTAATCGACAAGGTAAGAACTACAATGATTAAGATGAGGGGTTTGCTCCGCAATGCAAGACTGAAGAAGTTTAGAAGACTACAACCGAAGCTAAGCAACAAAACGCGTTCGAGTTCAGTTTATGAAATGCTTAAGAGGTGTGTTCGCATTCGCGAACATCTATCATCTCTTGAACTAAATAAATTGGATAATTGTTGCCCTTCGAGCCCAGAATATAGCCGTGTCGACAATCTTTTGAAGAAACTAGAACCTTCAAAGTCCCTCACTAAGACTTTTCAAGATGATGAAACCACTGTGAGCGACGCGAGAGCGGTTTCCGGTGCAGTTACTGAAATTTTTCCAAATTCCACCCACAGATTATAGACAACTGCGAATATTATTTACTCACCTATGTTCGAAAGTGCAATTATAAAGTTGCAACGACATAATGCGAATCCTTTGTCACGAAAATATTTTTCGTCGGTTATGAAGCTGATCTTGAATGAAACTGTCGACGAAGAAAATGTAGAAGAAGGGTTGTCTTTTGCTGAACGATGCCAATAGAGATTTATGGGGAGAAGAGTTAAATCAGCTGACTTTACATAGCTCCCAGCCCTTAAACAAGATATATCTGAGAACTGAGGATAATTTATCTTTGTACATTAACTTCAGGATAATCTATCTTTGATTTCATGTTTTTATGGATACTCAAAGATATATTTTTTGTTTTGTAATTTAAACAGCACCTTGTCGAACGAGTTTGGAAAGATATCGCTCAACTAACCCTTACTCGACTCAACGTCCACAGCACGATTCATCTCAGTACAGTATCAGTATCAGAATCAGAGGATTGAGCTTGATGTGATAGAATTCAAGCACAGCAGAGTGGCCAAGAAGTCCGAACCAAACAATTAGACAGGTCGCTTTCTTTTTTTTCGGACAGACAGCAACACTCGAAATTTATCGTTTCTCCTTATCGCGTACCATAGCAATCAGCGACAGCCCAGGTTCTACAATCGTCAAAACAGCATTTACTAGTTGCATTTCTACACGCATAACTGCCAGCAACACGTCCTCCTCGCCAATACGGAATCCATGTCGTTCATAGAATGGCGCATGGCGAGCAAGAGTGATGAGGCACAAGTCTCGTGCCCTGTTTGCAGCTACAAGTTCAGCTACGAGCGCACTATTAATTCGGCGGCGCCGTGAAGCCGCCTCAACAACAACCTTCGAAATTTCACCCGGCTCACTTGAACGCACTTGACTACCCGCCACAACCTTGCCCACCGTGCTTTCGAACACAATGAAGTTATCCATGGGACCGAGCAACGGGTTCATTCCTTCGCGTATCGCTCGCCATGCAAGTTTGAACGTATCGTTGGGCCGTGCGCTCCGGAAGCGATCAAGCCATGTTAGCGAACTGGATTTTGTACAACTACACGCGAATCGGTAAACGGGAAACTGCGAACCATTTGGAATAGGTAGAGTGCACGGAGCGTGAAACGCGGAACCAAATGTGAACATGATGAAACTAGTGTGTAGAGCAGTAAGAGAATACCGGCAAACAAATGAATCACGTGGAGATTAGATTTACACATTTCGGACAATATCAGCTTGCAAATAGGGGTTTCAGCTACAGTACAGAACAGTATTGTACAGTACAAACTGACATCGACATACTTGGTGTTATTTGCACTCAGCGCCAAACGGAGCAGAGAGATGAAGAGAGCCTATCTTGTTTGTACCAAGAAGATTGCTAAAACTTCTCAAAACTTTCGGTCCACTCTTATTTGTATATTAAACCATGCATTTATAGAATCCTGTGCAAAGAGTTTGGCACAAACGTGCGAAGTGCTAGCAGACTACCATCTTTCATGTGCTGAAAGTAGAACATCAGCTAGGGCGCCGCACAACGCAGATGAATGGACAATAACAACATATTGGATTGCAGATACACGCGAAAGAATCAACAACTGGCCAGTTGCCTGAACATGACGAATGGAAACCACAGAAAGTGCAACCCTGGCACTTGAGCGCATAAACGAAATCCATGGGAAAGATGGTTTTCGGGCGCGCTTGCTCCGTGTATGTGACCGAGTCGAGCATTTTCTGTGAATAGATCAAGTTGTGAAGTAGTTCTGTCTCGTGAGCCCTGGCAGATACGCTCGAAAATTTCTCCAACGCAATTACGCCGATAAACAACGCGTGCCCGCGAAACCTGCAACCCATAACCATTCCAAATATCCAATCAGTGATGATACTGAGCTTACAGAACATTTAACCGCAAACTTGAACCGTCGTACTTTCGTTTGCGCCGCTCCACCTCCGCCTTTGAACTCTGGTGCACCTTCGTGAAACACAAGACGGCTCACTGCTTGTCTACTTTCTCACTCGATTTCTTCTCGCGCTCTCCTGTACTTACCTTCATCACTTGTTATTCCTCTGCGCTTCCAACACTCAAGCAATGAGCCCGACAGAACTTCCGAGGAAAGCTACGGCGGCCCCTTCACTCGAGCCTCCGATTCCAAACAAATGTGACGAATGTGGCAGTAATGATATCCTCGAAGACTGGACCGAAGGTAATGCCACTTGTCGCGGTTGTGGGCTCGTCGTCCAAGATCGTTTAATAGACGTCTCTAGCGAATGGCGCAACTTCTCAGATGACAACGGGCCAGACAAGTCGCGAGTCAGTAGACCTGCCAATCCACTCGTCGGCAACTCTACTGGAACAAGCATCGCAAGAATGAAGCCCTCAACCAAAGACCGGGGAATCAAGAAGGTCGAACATCAAACTTATCGTGCTACTATTTCAAGCAAGGATCGCCTCATGAACAAGGCGATGAATGATATCGATGAGTTTGGAGAACGCATGAATGCGCCTGGTGCTTCGAGAAATCGCGCGAAAGAGTTATTCGCCAAGTATTACGACGCCAAAACACACAAGTCGTTCGGTCGTCGAAACAGCAGTTTCGCAAGCAAGACTCTCGACACCATTTACGCAGCTTGTCTATTTATATCATGCCGCGAAGTGGGTGCAAACAGGACTTATCGTGAGACTGCCGCAATCTGTAGCGTGCGTATGAGAGACTTGGGGCGCATGGTGAAGATCATAGAACTTGCAGTGCCCTCTGCCATCGTAAAACCAAGGACCGTGGGCTACGACAAAGATGCGGTTATGCGACTGTGCGCGCGCATGGGCTTCGATCGCATGTTCAGCCTCTCTGTCGCCGAACTTGCTGACACTTTGAGCAAGACGGTGCTAGCCTCTTCGTTCCCGAAGACGGTTGCTGGGACCGCTATGTACGTCAAGGCCAGACAAAATGGCAAACTGAACGGCGAATTGATCGCCGAAATCTTGGCAATTATGGAGATGACTCACACCACTCTGATGGCTAGGGCGAATACGGTATACGAAACTATGCCAGGTCTAGTCTCGAACCAGAATGGTGTAGAGAAAAGCACGGCTACACGCGTTTACAAAGCAAAGACCGACCAGTCGGCAGTGGAGTCTGTGGAGAACGCCACGAGCGAAGCCATGCATGAGCTCGACCAAAAGCAAGGTAGCATCGGTTCTAAAAGTTCAGGCGATGAACCAGAAACTGAACTTGTAGATGGTGTGTTCAAGAAGTAAAGTATGACTCGAACTTTCTCAAACTTGTACAAACTCTTCGTTACATAAAATAGCGAGGTCCAATGACCATTTAGAAAAGAAGCCTAGCAATGCAATTCAACCGCGGCACAGTCTTCTTGTTCTCGTCGAGGTAATCGATTTCACTTTAGGAGGAATCTTGCACTTGCAAGGGTAAGGATGCTCGTACGGTGACCGTAAACACTTGTTGATCAGTATCGTCTCACGAACTTCATCTAAATACTGCTAGAGTGCAGTGCTGAGTTTTCAGTTTAAAGAGGAAATTTCCGAAATACTTACGTATCTGCCGGTACACTTTCCTTACGTGCTGCTCGATTGAACTCTTTGTGAAATATAGTTCGGTTTGACAATGGCAAGGAACACAGAATAGGAGTAGCTCTTACCTTTTAAGGTTACTATGGAATCCTCTCAAAGCTAAGAATGAGCGCTAGAATACAAGAAGAACAGATCAAGTTATTCTGAACAAGCTGCAGTAGCGTTCTTCCAGAGTAAGAAATTCTAATGTATATCAATCGTGACTGTTGCCCAGTAGTGCATCACTGCAGTACCACCTTCCTCCCTGTTCAGATCTTTCATAGATGGACGGACCTGCCGCGTTTTTAGGTTATGGTTGTAACTGAAATCATAGAGAAATGCTCGTGGTGCTGATAAAATCTAGCGTTATAGCTCAAGAACAACGAAATTCAGGCGGTTCTATCGTGCCTAAGCCGGGCAGTGCGTCTTACTTTCGAAATCCCCAAACATTGCCCGGGATGGTGCTCCAGTGACTGCCTACATGTTACACCATAGCGGAATCATACTGTACTGTACAGGTACAGTACAGCGATGTGTTTATGTTAAAAATGGAAACAGGCAACGAAGCTTCTCGTAATCTGGGATGTAATTTAAACGGCAGCTTGTCGAACGGGTTAAGAAACACATCGCCCAGCTAATCACAACTCGACTCGACGTCCACAGCACGATTCATCTCAGTATCGGAATCAGAAGATTGAACTTGACGTGGTAGAATTCAAGCACCGCAGAGTGGCCGGGAAGACCAAACCCAACACATACTTAGCTCGCTTTCGTTTTCCTCGGACAGACAGCAACTCTCGAAATTCTTACATCTCTTTATATCGTACCATAGCAATCAGCGACATCCCAGGTTCTACAATACCCACCACAACTTTTCCTAGTTGCATTTCCACGCGCATAACCGCCGGCAACACGTCCTCCTCACAAATGCGGAACCCATGTTGTTCATAGAACGGTGCATGGCGAGCAAGAGTGATGAGGCACAGGTCACGTGTCTTGTTCGCAGATACTAGTTCACCTACGAGCGCGCTCCCGATTCCGCGTTGTCGTAAAGCCGCCTCAACAACAACCGTCGAAATTTCGCCCGGCTCACCCGCACGCACTTGGCCACCCGCCACCACCTTGCCCTCCGTGCTTTCGAACACAATAAAGTTATCCATCGAGCCGAGCAATGGGTTCATTCCTTCGCGTATCGCCATCCATGCAAGTTTGAATGTGTCATTGGGGCGTGCAGGTCGGAAGCGACCAAGCGACGTTAACGATGTGGACTTCGTGGAACAACACGCGAATCGGTAAGCGGGATGGTGCGCAGCCTGACGAATGGGGAGAGTGCAGGGAGCGTGAAAAGCAGAACCGACGGTGAACATAATGAAAGGAATGTATAGAAGAATAAGAGAATAAACAAATGAACCACGTGGAGATTAGATTTACACATTTGGGATAATACCGTATCACCTCGCAAATTGGTTCAAACTACAGAACAGCTTTGTACGAACTAGCATCGAAATACTTGGGGTTATGTGCACTCAGCGTTGAACCGAGCTTCGTACATACAGCAATCAGGAGAGAGAGAGAGAGAGAGAGCCTATGCTGCTTGTACAACGAAGACTACTCAACATCTCGCCATTTCTGTCAGAACACAAATCCATGTTGCATACCACGCCTTTATAGAACCCTATGCTAAGAGATTGACACAAATGTGCGAAGTGCTAGCAGACTACCATTTTCCACGTGCTGAAAGTAGAATATCAGCGAGAACTCCACACAACACAGAATAACGAATAGTAAAACCAAACCGGATTGCAGACACACGCAATAAAATCAACCAACGGCCCAGCTGCCACAACATTACGAACCGAAACCATAGAGGGTGCGACCCTGGCGCTTGAGCGCATAAACGACATCCATGGCGACGACAGTTTTGCGGCGCGCGTGCTCAGTGTAGGTGACCGAGTCGCGAATGACAGACTCGAGGAACACCTTCAGCACATTTCTGGTTTCCTCGTAGATGAGCCCAGAGATACGCTTGACACCACCGCGACGGGCGAGGCGTCGAATGGCGGGCTTGGTGATGCCCTGGATGTTATCTCGAAGCACCTTGCGATGGCGCTTCGCACCGCCCTTCCCCAATCCCTTGCCTCCTTTTCCTCGTCCTGACATGTCGCAGGGTTTCGTGTAGCCGTACGGTTCGCAGGCTGGTTGGTGCAATGTGGGTGGGGTTTAACCGGACGAAAAATCGCGGGAGATTCATGCACAAATTTCTGGGTTGCAGCAGCGTAACCTACAATACGCCAGTACGATGTGCCCGGCACAATTCGAACGCTCATGATTGGTCCATGAACTTGCACCAATGTACCTTTGATTTTGATGCCATTTTGGACGGTGCTCAGCGAAATGAAAACAACCTGAATCGAAATTCGCGGCACTTGGCCATCGGTCGCGCCATGTGCGTACAGTATAAATATTCCTACCAACTCTCACGGTGCGTTCAACGCTATCAACTTGATCAGCAAAGCACAATTCAGGACAACACATCCGACTGAAGTATGGCACGCACGAAGCAGACCGCGCGCAAGTCCACCGGCGGAAAGGCGCCCCGTAAGCAGCTAGCGACAAAGGCCGCCCGTAAGTCTGCTCCCGCGTCCGGCGGCGTCAAAAAGCCCCATCGCTATCGTCCTGGCACAGTGGCTTTGCGTGAAATTCGCAAATTCCAAAAATCGACCGAGCTGCTCATTCGCAAGCTTCCTTTCCAACGTCTGGTTCGCGAGATTGCGCAAGACTTCAAGTCCGACCTTCGTTTCCAAAGCTCCGCCGTGATGGCGTTGCAAGAAGCATCGGAAGCCTACCTCGTCGGTCTGTTTGAGGATACCAATCTTTGCGCCATCCACGCCAAGCGCGTCACGATCATGCCGAAGGATATCCAACTCGCTCGTCGAATTCGTGGCGAACGTGCGTAGACTTCCCCACCATTGGACTGTACCTTATCTCATTTCTTCATTGTCATGCTACTTCGTTTTATTTCCGTTGAGCTTCCTGGTCAAATAAACAAACCTATGTTCGTCTCAATTATCCATCAGTGGATTTTTAGCAACCATCGATCCCTAGGGGCACAACCCGACCCCCTCAGTAACCGTTCATGCGCTTGTCCTTTCACCAGCTATGCGGAAGAAGGACGAAGGATGATCTGGGGGGTAAAATAATTGTTAGATATTTCACAGTACACTCGACGCGAAGCCATATCAACTCGCGCTCACTTTAACATACAACCTCATCGTATATACATGTTGCCCTTCAACAGCTCGGATTACGTTCCAGAGATATGATGACCTGGGGACACGGCAAAGACAAAGGATAGGTTACGAATCACACTGTTTTCATACAAATCAGTCAACTGCGTAGTGACAGAATGTTTTGTCGAACGTCATGTCTTCTGTTCCTAATCTGCCACGCAAGATATTCCTCATCCGCAACTATGGCAAAGGAACTCCAGTATCAGAGTAATCCACAACGACGAACATTCTTAGAACCACCGAAGAACCGACTCCCCGTTCTTGATAATGTCAAATGATTTTCCGAAAGAAACAGAGCTCGCTTGAGGAGATTGCCGTATCATGACAAATTCCTTGTAATCGTCATCTTACCCGCTTCGTTCAAAGGGTGCATATCAGTATACACACCGGTGGAGTAAACATTCAGAGAAGCTACTCAAACTTCTAAACCCTGTTTCGCTTTCTTTTGGGCGGCAATCACGACTCTGCCATAATTTTCTGCTTCTTCCTCGCTAGAAACAAATTCTCCTCGCCGTTCCAATACGCTACTTCTTCAGGCAGCTGAAACGTAACGCATACTTGAATTTTTCTGGGCGCCACATCTCTCACATTGCGTACATTGAGTTGCTTGTCACTCATCGTTCTTTCAGGATCGACTTCGCCATCATACAATGCTTTTCTCACTCTATCCCTCGCTTCTTCCAAATCGCCCTTCACGAAGCAATAACAGTGAACTGTCGGCATGGGTCTCTCACCCAGGCCAAAGTACAAGCCACGGAAGACATCCAAGAACTCTGGCGCACCCGCGGGGAAATTCATCGCAACCTTTGTTATGGGCACGTTCTCGTTCCGCACCAACCGAGTGAGAAAATCACGCGCACATCCACAACTCGAAATAAGCTCACCATCAACGCCATTGGCTTTCGAGTTGATGTTCAAGTACTCCACACTAGCCGGGTTGAGGTCGTTGGCGTATACCTTGACGCCCAGTTTAGCGGCAGGGATGGCGAACGGACCCACCCCACAAAACGCATCCGCAAACACATCATCCTCCTTAAGCGAACTAATCACACGGCGATGCTCGGTTTCCAGTCGGCTGTTCCAATAAACCCGCGCAAGGTCGAGTTGGAATTGGCACCCATTCTCACGCACTTCCGCCACCGTGTTTCGCTCACCCGCCAACACCTCCAGCGCGAAAACACGGAACGGCCCCCCAGTGGCAGCGGTCTTGTTCACCACAGTGCGAATGCGTGGCGCGAGTTTGTGTAATAACACAGACCCGATGATTCGCCGGTACGGGTCATGTTCGGGGCGTAAGTTCAGGTGAATCAAACAACCAATCGTTTCAAAAGACATCGGAACGCCAACATCCGGCGGTAGCAGGCGGCGCATTATCCGCTCCGTGCTCCACTGCGCGTAGGTTACTTTCACAGGCCGTGTCAGGATTTGCGCCGCGGTGAGCTTCGACACGAATTCCTGAGCTCGCTCATCACGTAACGGCTTCTCGCCTTGCAGCGCTGTGATGACAGCGCGCGATCCTTTGGAAACCAGTTCGTCGCAGATATTGCCGACCGGGACGTTGGACATGTCGTCGACATCTACGGCCAGGTATTTGGTGAGCACAAATACGTGTTCCGGTGCGCCTTTCCCCGGTGGCTTTTGTACAGTTGGGGTACGAGGCATTTGAAGCACATGCCGTTTCAGTGCACCACGAACCGAATTGCACAGCTTTGGCGGTACCTTGATGGCGTAGAGCGATAACGACATCTCGAACGACGAAGGGTCGTAGGGTAGTCCATCGTCGTAGCCCGGCACAACCGGCACAACTGCTGCAGCCGGCGTAGCTTCGGTATTTTTACTACGCATGAGCAACGCAGCGCATCGGTTAGTTCGTGTGCGTACGGTGGTCGCGAACCATTTCACCGTCGTCACAAACTGGTTGATCATCGTTGACAGCTTGGACGAATGAGCCGAGGTCGTACAGCGCAGGAGGGATGATGCTGAGAATTGAGTTAAATCTAACGTTGTATTGAATAAATGAGATAAAGTGCACTGCGGCAGAAATTTTAATTCTATCACGACTGGCGACAACGTTGATTTTATTACATCAAACGAACATGTTCGACCCTTTCCGCCAGTGCACACTGTCCCATGCTCGTACGCTTACGTCTCTGTACAGTATTTGAGCCGACACCAACCGCGACTACCCAAGCCACGCGTCGAAATGTACGATCCATTCGCCAACTCGGACGACCGCCATGCGACGCGCAAGCTAGTGCGCACGCAGTGGCCCAAGCTGTTCAACAAGGAGCTGCGCAATCTGGAGTGGAAGGGCGGGAAGGAAGACCGACGCAAGCGACCGCGCAGCGAGAACAATGCCGAACGCCAATCGCCTGCGAAATCCGCTCGCCAGCATGTGGCGGCACCGAAACCACCGCCGCCCCCGCCAACCGCAGCTCGCCCGATGGAAGAGACGATGACGATAATGGGTGTTCCGCCGCTGGTGGATGACCGTGTGCGTTCCGTCACCCGATTCATTTTGGAGCATGTGCAAACGCCGGACGTCGAAGTGGAGGCGAAGCTCGGAATGCTCATGGAGAAGCCGTCGGGCAATCGTGCGGTTCTTCTCGTTCCAGTCACTTGTGAGACGCCACTGCAACACGCAAGTAACCGGGACACACGTTTTGTTTCTGACGTCGGGGTTCACGTGTTCCAGCGTTTGAACGGGTTGCTGAACGAGCGCGTGGTGGCGACGGAATCCCTCCCGCCCGAGAAGCGCGTGCTGTACACGCGGAACATCGAGCTCGACCTGATATTCCCCGGGAAAATTCGCGAGTCGAGGCGCTGGAACCAGGAGAAAAACGCCTACGAAACATATCGAGTACAGGAGAAAGTGCGCCTGGCCGACCTCAACATACTGTGCCCCGGCGCCCCGCTTGACGCCCGGTACAGCGCGAGCACCGAGCGGCACGCCGAGGTGCCGCCGAACGCGCAGCCGGACATATCGCGCGAGAAGGACCGCATCTCGTTCAAGTTCGAGCATATCTCTGTCGACCTGACGAGCGTGCGAACGAACGAAGGCAATCACCAATCGACCAGCTATGAAGTTGAGGTGGAAATCGCAGACTCGAGGAAACTGTACCAACAGGCGAACTTGTTCCGGGAGGGCGACGCGAGCAACAAGCTGTTCGAAATCGTCGCGCAGCTAGTGAACACAGTGCGCTTGTTGCTGGAAGAGATCCACAACTTCGAGGCCGGCAACCCCCAAGTGGAGGCCGCGCAGTGAGTAATCAAGGAATGACTCACAACCTATTTTGTACAATAAAGTGTTTTATGTGACGAGTTGGTCTTCGTGCACGGGTGCCCACAGGCCGCCGTCAGATATGTCCCACAGCGCTTCCATGTCCGCTCGGAAATTTCGATCCGAAGCTCGTCGCGCGTAACATGATGCGGTTTCCAGTGTGGGGAAAAATAATTCCCCTTCGTCTTCTAGCAGAAATATGGCCACTGGGTAGGCGCGGAGACACCACACTAGTCGATACCCATGTGCGGAAGCTAGCTCCACTAACCCACCCAAGCTGTAACCGGCTGTTGGAGCCGCCCGTGCACGGTCGAGACCGGCTATGAAGGGAGTTCTAGTGGCGTTTGTTGTTCGGAAAAGCGAATTGCAACAACCGAGGAAGTCGCGATAGTGTGACACGAGTATGCGAGCGCGATTGTTGCGGAGTTTAAGGACCTCGGCTTCCATGCCATGTTCTTGGAAAAGCAGAAGAGCATCGGTAGTGGTGAACGTTGGTGCTGGTCCGGATTCTGTAACTAACGAATCTGATGGATACAATTGTCGAGCAGCGTGCGCAGCGCTCCACGAGTGATGGCTCGATACAAGGCGATGATATTGGTGTACCATAGCTGGTGCGAGACCCGCGTGTGCGGTGCCATCAGCGCGAGCATCGTCAATGGCAACAATCGTTCGATAACGAAACCCGAGCACCGCTAGAAGGTGCAGTAGCGGGCCGTCTGTAGGATATCGTGACGCAACTGTCCATTCTAGCAAGTTGTATGGCGGTTTTTGAGCCTTGTCACCGCATAATGCGGATATTCGTTGTAGACGCGATGAAGCGAGACGTAGCCGTCTCCAAGGTGCACGAGAGTCAGGCGTGAAGGCAGCGACAAATTCATGAGCATCCGCATGAATACGACGCACGGTGCCTGTGGATAACGCGGCAAACTGCAGCTCTCGGATAAGGTCGGAATAGATGTCATCGCGCACGGAACAAGCAGATCGTCTTCCTTGAAGACGATCCAGAAACGTGCGCATGAGTCGAATCCATTCCAGCACGCTCCATACGAACAACAACAGCGCGGCGGCTGTGTACAGCGCGTGTATGGGACGCTTGCGCATCGGTAGTTGAAGGTGAGAATTTCGGGTTGGCTAGGTGGAAAGGATTGGCAAGAGGTAACTGATAAGTTCTTGATATGTGTATCACTATATTCCCATTTTGTGATAATAGTATTTTCCCTTGGATTGAGGTTTCATCCTCGATTGGCATTGTACGGCGCGATGCAGATCCCAGCAATTCGAAGTGTGTCAGTTTTGTTCCAGCGTTCACTGTCAACGCGCGCCCCACAGATCTTCGATGAGGCGGCGAAAGTAGCCCAGAAAGCACGAGCGGCTGCTGCCGCCAACGCGTCGGAGTACGACTATCTGCGAGATGAATTTGCCATTCGAGTCGTATCGCGCCTGCCCGATATTCGGCGCAAGTTTAATGTCGCGTTGGATCTAGGTTGTGGGTCCGGCCATATTCGGCGAGCGTTAGCTGCAGATGAAGCTGCTGCAGAGACAATTGGGAAACTTCTTGAGATGGATGTCCATCCGAAATGTTCTGGCTTGGTATCGCCCTTGTTACCTTCAAAAATACCGTTAGAAGACCAAAGCGCCGATGCCATTTTGTCATCCATGTGGTTGCACTGGGTGAATGACCTTGGTGGCGCGCTTCGTGAGTGTGCTCGGGTACTTAAACCGGATGGGGTGCTGTTAGGGTGCATGCCTCAAGGTGGTACGCTTCGTGAACTTCGTACGTCGCTTCAACTCGCGGAGGACGAGCTTCGCGGTGGGTTTAGTGCGCATATTTCGCCTTTTGTTCGTGCCCGGGATGTTGGTGGGGCGCTCGGAGCGGCAGGTTTATCACTGGCGACTGTTGATGCCGACTCTGTAGTGGTGCGGTACACTGATATTTGGGCACTCATGCGTCATCTTCGTGCTATGGGCGAAAGCAATGCGATTCGTGGTAGAAAGGCACATTTGGGTCGCGACGTTATTGAAAGGGCAAAACAAATCTACGCTGAACGGTTTTCCAGTGATATCGGCGGTGTTGAAGCATCGTTCGAGGTAGTCAACTTTATCGCGTGGAAACCGGCGAAAGGACAACAGAAGCCTTTGGAGAGAGGCGCGGCTGAGTTCAAACTTACTGACTTGGTGGATTCGGATAAAACGAGGTAAAATACCATTCAGCGTTGAGAGATGACGTTCTTTGAATGTGAATGGCACACAGTTCGTTTATTTCCCAAATCGTATTACTGCTGCTCACCTTGATATTCACTCTGCGTTCGAAGGCCGAAAGTTTCTTCGTTGCCTGCACACTCTATACCGAAAAATTGTGACGTTGCAATAGTAGAGCGAACGAAGAACACATGACAAACTTGATATGCGAATACGACATCGATGACCTTGGCATAGCACTTAGTTTTAGACGCCTGAGCAGCCAACACCACGGAAGCCTTGCGCCTCCTGGTCGAACACGAACATGTTCTGACCGGGGCAGTGCACTGGGAGGAACGGCTGCCTCTGACGGAATTCCATCGGTGCATTGGTGAGCAGGGAGAAGATACCGGCGGCGACGAGGGCGGTGAAAATAACTGTGAACACCCATCCCGCGCAGATGTACAGGAACTGCTTCCAGTTCACTGTGCCCTTCTTGAACTCTACCAGTCCAACACCCATCGTCGCTCCGACTTGGCAGTGAGTGGTCGACACCGGCAGACCAATACGAGAAGCGATGATAACAGTGATGGCGGCACCAAGCTCAATCGAGAAACCTCGCGATGGGGTGAGCTTCGTCAGCTTCACGCCGATCGCCACAATAATACGGTAGCCCCACATCGCCAGACCAGCAACGATACCGAAACCGCCGAGAGCGAGAATCCACAACTCCACCGACTGCTTCTGGCTCGTGTACTTGACTGCGCCACCTGGTGCACACTTCGAGTAGCATGTCTTGTTTTCCTCTGTCAACTTACCGTCCGAATCGTACAATGAGAAGACGGCGCTGTCTTCCGCAGCACCCGGAGACAGATTCGGGAACACTGTCTGGCAAGCAACGTAGTCGGTGTTACCAATCGATCCACAGAACGACTTGCCATCAGGAACTTTGTCATCCTTGGCGTACGACTCACCAGCCCTCTTGCCACCCTCGTAGGTACCGTCCGCATCGAACTCAGACTTGGTTGAAACCTTCGAGATCACACCATTGCTTCGGTACAACGAGTAGATCGAGGCGAACGGCGCGACCGAGTTGGCCACATCGTTGGCACCATGTGCGAAAGCGTCGAACGCGGCGGTGAAGATTTGCAGCCAGGTGAACAGTTGCTCGGCCTTCGGGTCGAACTTCTCGACGTTGTCGTGCATCTGGATCACGTCGTCGTCGAGCTCCTCCGACACCTCGAGGTTGATACCCACTTTCTGTAGCGCGCTGTTCACCTTGTCGTCGGCCTTCTTCTTCGCGGCTTCGGGGTTGCGAAGTTTTTCGATCTCACGCTTCTCTCAGCGCTCGAGGTACGCGCGGGCTTGCGGGATCACAAACCACCACGCCAGAAGTGCAGCACCGGCACCGCCACCGAGGGCAATCCCGATCGCCTGACCCACTGAGAACTTCTTGTCGAGTTTGAACCTCGGCGAACCCTTGTAGATGATGAAGAACAGCGTCACCGAGATCGTGAACATGTAGAAGAACGGCATGTACAAGAATGCATTGCGCACCGGATTCTTCGAACGCAGCACAGTCGTACGTACAATCAAGAACACAATGATAGCGAAGATACCGGAAAGCACGGGCGAGATCACCCACGACAAAATCACACCCACCACGCCCTTCAGTTTCTTGAATCCAGCGCCATCCGAGATCCACACCACAGCCGACGGTCCACGATACGCGAAACCGACACCGATGAGCGAACCGATGATCGAGTGAGTAGTCGACACAGGCAGTGAGAAATAGGTGGCCAAAATGAGCCATGTGGTGGCGGAGATGAGCGCAACGAGGAATCCAGTCATCAAGATTTCGGGACCGTTGCTGCTACCGTCGGAACGCACGGCGTCGAACACATCGGGGTTGATGATCTTCTTGCGCACGGTGTCGGTCACAGACGAACCCATAAGCAACGCTCCACCAAACTCGAACACAGCCGCGATCACGCACGCCCATTTAAGGGTGAGCGATCCGGCACCGACAGAAGTGGCGAACGCATTTGCCACATCATTCGCACCAATACCCCAAGCCATAGCGAAGGCGAGGATCCCACCAAGGACGACCATCCATCGGAAATCTTGGACGGAATCCACACGAACGCCTTCGAGCACATTGTACGCTTGGTTAGCGATTGGCCATGTGAACTTTGCCGCCTCGTCAGCCATTTCTGTGTGTTGGTTGGTGAGTAGTGTGAGCTGTTGGAAATGAAGGACTATAAAACTTTAACCGAGTAAACGAAAGTTACGGAACTTGTTCGGTAATACCTCGTGTACCGGTTATCGTTTCTACCATGCAGAAGTACGGACATGAAAAATGGGGCCGAACATTTCAGGCCCCAGCTTGAAAAGATTCGCTCTTCTGATGCAACCTGATAATCAGAATCAACGTACGATTCAACTACGTTTGTTCGGGATTCTCCGCGGGCATGAATTCGAATAAGTATCGAATTTTTCGTTTTTCGGCCTTTCGCACTCCAAATAGTCGGCGAAACAATCCGTGAATTCTAAGTCCGTAGTGACCAGTGAAATATCGAGAGAGGAAGGCGACCGTCCAAGTTTATAGATCGAAACATCAGAAACGATTTCCGGTTTTTCAAGTTGAAAATCAATGAATTCTAAATTAAACATGTCATCGCAGTATTGGTTTCGGTGGAATGAGTAGAAAATTGTACAGCAAAATTCTCTTTTCGATTCTCAATGCTTTAAACTTCTTCAGGTTGTACTGTACGTGTACAATACTGCGGTACTGGTACTCCTCGTCAGTTTCTGACTTCTGGGCTTTTCGAATTGTCGACTTCCACAACTTGAACGTGTTAGAATTAGCAGAAGTAATTAACTGAATTGGTTTAGTTGGATTGATATTTGCAGCTTACTTATCCTCGTTAAATACTTAACAGTCGTCAATGGGGGAAATAGCTGTCTGAAAATATCTTTTCAGTTGCCGGGTGTTCTGATAGCTTGCTTCGTTTTCCACGATGCTAATTTCAGCGGTAAAGAAAAACTCATAATTCGAGTGATCAAGCAATATAATCCTACAATCAATGAAATATGCAATGATTTCTATATAACACGTATTATCATTTCGTGGTCTTTGAATTATTTCACAATATCGTAAGATTGTTCAATGAATCTAATGAAGTTTAGTAC
>JAAUYH010078020.1_pt1 | contig 17034 bp, 17 predicted proteins | sample 7278061 | NCBI WGS metagenome assembly JAAUYH01 (sample SAMN14350203, study PRJNA611818) | marine sediment metagenome | isolation source: surface marine sediment (0.6m) | place: French Polynesia: Moorea | collected 2018-08 | reverse complement strand
TCCTTGGTTCGAGCCCAAGAGGGGGAGCTTAAAGTAAAATACCAGCCATTCGGTTGGTATTTTTGTTTAAACCCTTTTGTTGCGAGAAGCCTGTCCCGCACTCGATGCGGGAAGCCCAAGAGGGGGAGCTAGATAAATAAAGGCTTTGAGAGTTTTTTACTTTCAAAGTCTTTTTTCATTTGCACGAAGAAGTGAAAATCAGAAGTAATTAACTATATACGTTGTTGGCCAGTCGTTATTTTAAAAATAACGTATCGAGCCTCATTTTAATTTAGTAGACCACTAAACTCATTAAGAGCGCATATATCCCAAACTGTAAAAAGAGATAAAATGTTTCAACTATAAAATAACTTACATTTCGCAATTTTGGATTTTTTGCCATGGCAGCTATCACGTGAATACTCCAATGGAAAAGCGCAAGAGCCCCAATAAACAAGAATGCCTCTTTTAATGAAGTGTGATCAATCGGTGCCCATGCATAAAGACCCGAAATTATAATCCCCTGTACCACCATACTTGCCAATCCAAGAGGAGGACTGGGATCACCGCCTGCATAATCCCATACTTCATATTGCTTTTTAAACAATTTGAGATGCCAGAAATATGCAAGTATGAATGTGGGAATTACATAAGCTAATGTGCCGAAGATAATGCTAGAAATCATTTCATATTAGTTTTTTAGAACCAACTCGTTGATGCACTGTTAATGCATACAAAAGGTTTATATCTGATCTATTGCGGAATTACGAATTTTGTTTTAAGCTATTAGCGAAGATAATTAATACAGGTGATTCGATAAAGTGAAATTAGAGGCAATTAATTATCAACGTTACTTTTAATACCCTTTCAAATACCAACAAGCAGGAACTTTTTCATCAGTTGTCAAGGAGGTAACCCCGGGATATAACACCTGTATCAAAGGGCAGAGGTACTGCTTATTATATGCTTTGTTTATAAAATATACCGCATCACTTTCGTAAATAGTAGTGTCTTTGGTCTTTTGCACTTTTTTAATTACCCATTTGGTGTTATTTCCCCATGAGAAATAGTAATATAGGGCAGGCGTGCTAAAGGCTCCCAACAGATTATACCTTCCAAGCCCCGATTCCAGCGATTTGATCTGTACCACATCACCATCTTTAACAGTACCGGTTTTCCCTAAAAGTTGCATTTTTATGGGCTTTTTACCAACCCTGGGATAGTACTGCTCTCCCGGAAGATGTTTCTTAATTTTGATAATATAATCAATACCACCCTCCATATTGATCTTTATATGTTGCTTGTACTTTATTGCTTTTCCTTTTGGTTTTGGCACAAGAGCAAGCTTTTCTTCAAACATTTTGGATGGGGTATCGGGTATAGGATCGGGTATTTCTTCACCCCATGACGGGTATTGGTAATATTCGATTTTTACCGGACCGGCAGGCACGTCTCGATTCGCCAGGTCAATGATCGCATACCCATGGTTGTAGTACCCATTTTCAATTTTTAATTTGTATTTCGTGCTAAAGGGTACGCTATTATAATTAAGTTTATAAGGATCCGTTTTCGTGGGCTGTTCGAATGCGCTGGCGCCTACAAGCCGACCTTTGGGGAGCCCAAAGAGCCCATTTTTAAAGATTACCTGGTTGTGTTCATGCCCCCAAAGCCAGGCGGCCACTTTATCTCCCAGAAAAGGTCTGAAAGCATCTAACAGGTATTTGTTTAAATAGGGATATGAGCCATATTTTGAAAGGGATCCGTTTATCTTGGCATTCCCCGAAAACAACTGGTGATGGGATAATAAAATAGTGGCTCCTTTAAACTTTTTGAGTTTATCATAATGCCAGGAGATTTCATCTTTTTTAAGCCAGGGCCCGGCATAATAAGTGTCAATCTGGTTCAACGGGTACGAATCGTAATAACTGGTATCCATCCCCAGAAATTGCCAGCCATTATCTTCTGTACGGAGGCAGAAAAAGCTTGAGTCCTGTATGGCCGATGGGAACTTTTCATTTAAGCCTTTCACCATATGGTAATATCCATAGCCGAAGGCATAATAATCATGATTACCGGGAATGGAAAATACCGGGATACGTTTGCCATAATGTTTAAATGCAAGATCAATGGTCTTCGAAAAATTTTGCGCGCACTCAAAGGGAGTCCCTGAGTAATAGATATCTCCCAGATGAATGAGCACATCCGGATTGTGGGTAAACAGTAATGTCTTTAAAAGCTGGTAGGCATCAGACATTCCGGTTCCCCAGTCTCCAATAATAGCTACCTTAGCATCGTTCGGAATCTTGTATTTTATGAGTCCGTAATCCATACCTTTCCCTTCCCAGCTATTATATTTTAAAATCCCATCGTATGCATCGTGAAAGACCTTGTACACTACAATACATCCCAAGAAACCGGGATCATCGTCGCTGTATTTTCGGTATTTTTTTTCCAGCTCTTCCAACAATTCCTGGTCTTCGCGAATTGTTGCTTTGGCCATGTGAAAACACAACTCAGAGATATAGGCCTGAGTTGCGATGGCCGAGGACCCTTTTCGTGGGGTGGACGAGAGCCCAAGAGGTGCTTCGTATTCAGCTTTGAAAACTTTCGACACATGCCGATTTGTGGCGGCGATCATGGGGTGATCTTGAATGGAAGCTATCGTGAGTATCTCCCCTTTTTTTGATTTACGATCGGTCTTTTTTAAGGCTTCTTCGGCAACAACCGATTGCCATAGGGACAATTCGCGATCGCGCACTCTTACTAATGGTGACGTTTTCATATTCTTTATTTTACGTTAGTTCAGCACAGATATTTAGCCTTGTTGATTGTTTAACTAAGTTGCTTATTTTCCCGGCAGCGTTTATACATCCAAAATTTTATCGAAAATTTTGTGTAAAAATCTCCCCATTTCAAGAGTTAGCTTCGCTCATGTAATATACGAACATTATCAAGAGTAATTTTTAACACGAAAGAAGCAATTAAGTATTCAAGTTCTTGTGTTTTCGTTATTTTACCAATTCCTCTCAATTGCTACATTTCGATCAGGTCATTGAAACAAGACATATCTAGGGGGCACAAGCCCATTTAATCTCATGTAAACCAGCATTTGCCCTCTGTGATGCGTTATGTGGTCTGCGAGTAATAAAAAAATTTGTCTTTTAGTCCGATTTAAACCAAAATAATCCAGTTCGTCATCCAACTTTGTAGGCTCAAATTTCTCGATCAATTTTATAGCTTCATCGAATGTTTTATTGACCGTATCTATCATTTCTTCTTTGGATTTTTCAGCGACCTTATATACAGTATCAGTTTTCCATTCACGAGATGCTCTTCCACCCAAAAGTGATTGACTGTGCCAGTCCAATGCAAACCCTATATGCATTAAATTCTCGGCAAAACTTAACGATTCTGGTGTAGCTTTAAATCCATATTTTTCTTGTGGCATTGTTTCTGCCACAAGAATTAAATATTTTCTTGAATTTTCTAATCGCTCGAGGTACTCTTTGATAAAAATGTCCTTTTGTGCAAATAGTGGAATCGCTACCGAATTAAACAACATAAGTGTTGTTAAGACGAAAATATGCTTCATGATATTGAGAATTTATATTGAATGTCGACGGTTTGTTTATAGTTTAACCTTGCCAAAGGAATATAAGAAGATTATCGAGAGTAATAATAAAAAAAGAAGCAATTGATTGCACACCTTCTTGGCGGTAGTTCTTACTTTTTCATCCTTATTATTAAAGGATATTTCTTTCCGGTAATAAAGGTCCACCCAATAACTAAAATCCATTCTTCATGAATACTCAAATTAATATCGACGTCATTGTGCTCCATAAAATATAGAGCGCTTTCATAATCACTTTGATTTTTCTCATTAATTACAATTTGTCTTTTCTTTCCCAGGTCAATTTTCCGTGCATAAAATTCCGGTGAATATAATCCGTAATTAAATTCAAAATCATCATTTTCGCACAATTCATTGAAAACTTCCTCATTCGCTTTAACATGTAAATCGACTATTTCATTTCCATCGGTTTCAACCACAGAATTCTCATGGTCAATTGAAAAATCATAATCACCTACTTTGAATATCTCCTTTATTTCTTCCGATTTTTTCTTGAATAAGTTTACCATGATTGAAATTAGCTTCAAAGGTTTAACTTCGTTGATTATTTTCCTTCGATCGTTTTTGTCAGCGTCATTTTCTGAAAATGTCGAACAAAAATCTCCTCACATCAATAGTTAGCTTCACTGATTCTCTGCTCGGCAACGTTTTTACTTCCAAAATTTTTCGAAAATTTTGAATGAAAATCTCCCGTTTCAAAAGTTAGCGACTAATTTAGTAAATAAACCTGGCGATAGTTCTTTTGAGAGGGATTTTTCAAGTAGGAATTGTATACTGTAAAGCGACTAAGTTACTATTAATTGACTAAAGTAACATTGGATCGCAACCATTGTTGGGCACTGCAGTTATTTTATTTTTCCATCGTGAAACCCAGCTCTTTTCCACGTTCCATTTTCATTAACCCATATATTTGTTATTCTAAATTCATTCTTATGGATTTCCTCCTTTTTCTTGTTTGATACTCTGATTTTTCCGGTGACGATTGCCATATTTCCATGGAATTCCATTTTCATTTCATCCAGCTCATATTGGATGACTTCAAGATTTCCAGATCTAATTTCATTTTTTCTTTTGTTCAAATAATTAAACCAATCTTTTTTTCCAATAGATTTTGAATTTCCATTTGTATGTACATAGTTTTCAGTGACCATTGATTCCAGAACTGCATTGTTCCCTTCTTGAAATGCCTTATTGAATCTAGCAATTGCCGTTGACAATTCTTCTTTGTCCTTTTCAGGCGCTTTGTCGGTGCAAAAAGATAGATTAAAAGCTATTACGATTGTCAATAGTACTTTAAAGCATCTCATATCTTTGCATTTTATTGGTTTAAAGATGTATCCAGCGTTTGGATTAGGATTCCGTTTCGAGTAAAATTCCAGGAGGGATTTTCTGAATTGGAATCAGCTGAATAAAGATAAGATTTTAAATGGGAGTTCAAAGCAATGCATTATAGCCATTGTCGCAAACATTATTTATCCTTTCTATTTTTCTAATTGTTTTAAACGCTCAATTACCTGTTCATTTCTTGGGTTTATTTCCAAACTCTTTTTATAATTTTTTATGGCATCTTCTTTTAGTCCCGCTTGTAATTGGAAATCTCCCAAGAATGCGTAAGGATACCATTCATTTGAATAAGCCTGCACAATCAATTTCATAACTTCAATGGCTTTTTCCATTTTCCCTTGGTTGGCATACTGCTCGGCATAGTGAAAGGTATTTTTATCGACAATGTTATTGTTGAGCCTTGTAACCAGCTTGCTGGCTTCGGTAAGCCCTTTTGCCTTATATGTTTTAATGACTTCTTCTGTATTTAAAAATTTTTCCATTTCGGGCGTATTGCCGAAGAATTCCTTTTGGATATTGGTTCTCATTTGTGCCCAACCTTCCAATGGGTGCCTGTTGGACATCGTTACAATGATGAGCGGCTCTTCCATTACCATGCTTAACTCACCCGCAATACCCGGAGCCCCTCCGTTATGCCCGTAGATATCATATTCATTGAATCGTTTCAATGTCATACCATAGCCATAGTTGTATCCCAGATGGTCAGTAGTCATGTCTGTTAAAGCCTTTGTACCTATGAGTTTATGCTTTTGTAAGGCTAATGCAAACTTGTGTAAATCCTTAACAGTGGAAAGTCCACCCCCTGCAGAACCTTTAAGCGGCCCGGTTTTGGTCATTCCTGAGGGTTTGAAAATATTTTCTTCCACGTAATCATGATATCTTTTACCGGTTATCTTCTCAATAATCAGTCCAAGTACAATGTAACCCGCATTACTATAACGCATGTGTTCTCCGGGGTTGAAGTTGATTGGGTCATTGACGAAATAGGGTAAGAAGTCATTTAGACTTTTTATATTTTCTTCATTCTCAAAAAAGGTTGGGCCAAAATAATCACCCATACCTGAAGTATGTGTGAGCAAGTGCTTAACTTTTATTTCCTTGGCCTTCTTGTTAGGGTAATTTGGTAAAAGCTCGCCGATAGTTTGTTCAAGTGAGAGTTCATCTCGCTCTACTAACTGCATTATAGCTGTAGCGGTAAACATCTTACCCATTGAGGCCAAATCATATTGCGTGTTTATTTTATTCGGTTCATTTAGTTGGTTTTCTCCATAGGCATTTTGGAAAAGAATGTTTTCTCCATCAGCGATGAGGACAGAGCCGTGGTAATTTTCACCTAAGCCCGTACTGTCAAATAATTTTCTGATCCCATCTATTTTTTCCGCATAAGCAAATTGAGCCCTGGTGACTGTTTTACAGGAAGTTAACCCGACAAAACACATAATCACTATAATTAATTTATTCATTTTTCTCAGTAAGTATATTTTATTGAATGTCAATAATAAAACTGGAATGATACATACAACACTTGCTACTAAAATTGCATCTTCATTTGATTTAGGCTCTTGTAGGAAATAAAAAAACAGCACAAAACCAGAGATAAATAAGAACCAATTCATTATTGACTTTTCGTCGAATAAAACCGGATGCTGTTTTTTTGACTTCACATCTAATTTTTTAACAATTTGATTGTTGAAATCTTCGTTTTTAGGGTGCTCTAGATTTTCAAGTAAAATCTGTTTTATAGTTTTATCTTCCATTTTTATCATTTTTTATGTTATAGATTTCCTTTAGTTTGGTTCTTGCTCTATGCAAAATCACTTTTATGTTTGCTTTACTAAAGGACGTTATCTGGTTAATTTCGTTGATGCTTTTTTCTTTCAAATAGAAAAGTGAAACAACCGTAAATTCATTCGGGTTCAAATGGCCTAGTAAGTCTTTAATTTTAATAGCCTCTTGATTTGTTTCTGTCTGGGGTTCTAATTTGACATATTTGGGAATGTATTCTACTGTCCGATTTTTTGATTTAAGTTCTTTTAGGCATTCATGATAGATAACCTTATAAAGCCAAGTGGAAAATTTTGATTCATTCCTAAAGTTTTTAATGGAATTCAAAATAAGGATGAAGGCATTCTGAGTAATATCTTCTGCATCTTCCTTGTTCTTGAGATATTTAAAAGCGATGGAATATGCCAGTGTCTTGTGACTCTCAATTAACTCATTCAGCGCAAGAGCATCTCCATTTTTCGCCCTTTGAATCAATTCCTTTGACATTACTAATTTTATTGGTTTCGAATCAAACCATAAAATACTAATGCCCCAAGCCCAAAGAAAAGGAGCAGCATAGATGCATAGGAAACCCACGGATTGAGAGTTGTGTAGGTCTCAAGTAAATATCCTGAAAGAATTCCTATAGCCAATGTTATTGCAATGATGCCCTTGCTAAGATGATTCGTTTTCATTTGTTCCAACGAATCGAGTTTTATAATACTTTCACCCTTTTTAATCAACGCCATTTTTTGGCGGTATTGGGTCCACAAATAGAAAATCACTACTATCGCAACTACTATAAAAATTGGACCAATGGGAATATCGGTAGGCAAAAGGGACCATGTTGTAACCATAATTCAAATTTTAAAATTTACTCCTTAGAGAGAAAAAATAGAAAAAGGTTACAGTTTCTGAAAAATTAGGTCCTTAAAATAGATTCAGTCTTACTATTTAGCTTTAGTTTGGCTATGATTTACTCATGGTGAATCAGCCGACTAAAAGTAATGATTTTGATTAGAGTAGAATTATCTAGTCGGATTACAGTCGCTGTATCTCTATTTGGAATGAGTTATTCGCTTACCTAGGTTCTTCTCACTTTTTGTGCTCCTAAATAAATCAATAAAGGTAAGGGTAGTAATCTGTCTGCGGAGCGGTGATTTTATACTCCGATTGAAGAAAAGCCACTAAATCAATCAGTTCCTGAACAGACATGACCTCATTATAATTTTTCATCTTTGACAGGTCACCTTCCACAGCGATCATTTGTTTGTAGCGTGGTGCGATTTTGTGAGATGGGTTGATCACTGAAGTGACCAGATCTCCATAAGATTTCTGAGTAGATACGTTACCACCGAGTGGTATTTTAAGACTATCGCTACCCCCTTTCCATTCGATCTTAGAAATACTATGGCATTCATAACAGGAGTACTTCTTATAGACAACTTTTCCTATTTCGATATCACCTTCTGGTAATGCGAATTCGCTTGCTCGCTCGTTGCAGCTAATTAGAAGTAAACCCAAACATACTATGGTAAGCACCAATAAATAATTTGGCATGCCAGATAAAGCTTTATGTATATATTTTACAGACATTACTAAATGCTTTATATGTTCATTCACTTGTGTTATTATACATTTATAAATGTTAAAGGTAGCGATTGCAAAAGACAGCAAAAATGATTTTCATCACTCTTGATGTTGTTTTTTAATAATAAGATGCGTCCGTCATTTACCGGAGATATGGTTTAACAGCGTTTTGTAGGATTTTACTTCATGAACGAAATATACCGAGATTCTCGAGGGTAAATATCAGTTCAAAAGTAACAACTCGTCCTGTTTTTCGGGATGAACTATACATGATGTTAGCAAAGTTTTTATTAATATTCCCGCCTTTTATCCCATTTAAAATTGTCCTTGTTTTCTTTATTGTAACGTTCCAGTTCAAAAAGAAGTTGGTCAATTTTCTTTTTATTAACCCAATTTCCATTAACAAAAACTCCGTTTATCGTTCGTATGTTCTTTATATTCTCAAGAGGATTTTTATTTAACAAAACTAGGTCTGCATATTTTCCTATTTCTATTGTACCTACTTCCTTATCGATTTCCAACCATTCTGCTGGTAATCGGGTTGCAGAAGTCAATGCTTCTTCGCTTGTCATACCATAATCTACAAGCAACTCAAGTTCGTCATGAAGAGAAAACCCTGGGATAACAACCGGAATGCCTGCGTCTGTCCCCGCAACTATTGGTACTTTTGCTTCTTTGAAGGCCTTAATTAATTTCTCTTGGAAGTCAATATAAGTGTCAATTTGAGCTATAAACTCGGGATTTGTTCTTCTGTAATAACTATTTGTTCCTTCATTTAACCATCTATCCTGCAAAATAGGGTGAATATATTTTATATTCTCGTTATTACGCACTTCATCTAATCCGCGAAGTTGACTTCCTATCCAAACCATTGTTGTTAATGAAGAAGTCAGCCATGTATTGTTCTCTTTTGCCAATTTGGCAAAATACTGGGCATCTTCTATATTTTTATCTATTGAATGTTTCGTGTACTCTTCTGCATGGGCTACCATATCAAAATGAGGGACAAAAACTTCCTCTAATTTTCCTTGAAATGCATCAGGGATATGTCCCACAACTTTCAGTCCTTGTTTATTCGCTTCATCAACTATCGCATTAAAAGTTTCGATATTAAGAAAAGAATAGACTTTTATGAAGCTATACCCTTCTGCCTTTGCACTTCTTACGGCTTGACGTCCATCACTAGGTATATTGGCCTTTCTCCCGTGTCCTTCACCGCCATTAATTAATGCAGCCAATGCCATCCTAGGACCTATCACTTTGCCACTAGCAATTTCATCTCTTTGCCCAATGTGTTGTGCCCTTGCATCCAAATCGAAAGTAGTGGTAACACCATTTGAAATATATAATGACATTACACCTTGGGTATCCCAAAATATATTAGCACCCTTCGTTGGCCTATTGGGGGCTATGAAACTACCACTTGTCCAGGTATGAACATGCATATCTATAAGTCCTGGAATCAACCATTTATTGGTGCCATCGATTATTTTTCCAACGGTAGGAATGGAATCATTTATTGAAATAATTTTTTGGTCTTGTATGACTACAGTAGCATTCTTAACCACTTTATTTTCTGCAGTCATTGGAATGACATTCACATTTTTTACAATGTAAGTATCAGATTCTTTTTCTTGCTGGATTTTTTTAGAAACAGGATTGGTGCAACTGGCAAAAACAACTGCGACCAGTAGTAATAGATTTTTCTGATAATATGTCATGACGTTCTATCGATTGATTTCTCAATAGGACGACAATCTTTAGTTATTGGTTACTACTTTCTAGATCGGAATCTGTATTAAGATGTGCCTAACGGTTTAAATTCGTTAATTGTTTGCCCAACTTCGTATTTGAGACTGTCATTTCAAAAATACCAATCAAATAGCTGGTTGCTTCAACAACTGTTGCGGGCTGGTTCGTGAGAAACATTCCGCTCTTAGCTAAGATAATTAATACATTTAAGAATGAATCAATTAACTTGCTTCATCAATTTATATGAGAAACCTTTGTCATTTTGCCCCAAAACCGAAATGTATAGTTCATCCTTACTTAGAATTTTGTACTGAATTTTTTTTGGAAAATCATGCTCCGGGTTTTCAAATGAGAATAGGTTATTTTCCGGTAAAATAAGCTTAAAAGGAATTGCTTTGCCCTCATTCTGATCAAAAACCGTTGGGGCATAGATAATTTGATTTTCAACAATTTTTATTTCAATAGTCTCCGACAGGACCTTTTTACCATTCTTGATTTTAAAAACCTCTCCTACCAGTTTATTGGATTCCTTCTTCCAAGATTCATAGCTTTCTTTACCTTCAATTTTCCAGTTTCCGATCAAAAATTCAACTTTTTGCAAATCAGATTTCTGACCACAACCAATACATGGTGTAAGTAGGAGTAAAACGATAGTTAAATGGATTGTTTTCATCACTTTTATATTTAAAAAATTAGTGATGCAATTTATTTTCAAACTTAACATATCAATTGTAAGAAGCCGACAATTCACCTAATGAGGAAAAAATTAGCCAAAGTTTCTTCATGAAAACCGTATTTCGAAGGATCTTCACCCGTAAATTCCTTGAAATTCTTGATGAAATGTGACTGGTCGTAAAATCCGGCAAGAAAAGTAATATCCAGCCAATCTATTTTATCAGATTGGGCAAGTCTAAAAATATGGGCGAAACGTATAATTCTACTGTAGTATTTCGGAGATAGCCCTATTTTTGACTTGAAATAGCGCTCCAAAGTTCTTTCACTAATTCCAATTTCATTGCGAATAAGTTTTATATCGGTTTTACCATGATTCTCAATTATGAGCTCAGCTGCTTTCTGTCCTTTTGGGCTTTTCAAGTTTACATAAGAAATATATTCTGTAAACCAATTTTCGATTTCGTCAACCTTATTGGCAAAAGATAGTGAGCTTGTACCGGTCTTTTTAATTTTGTGAACTACCTCTAATATATCATCAGGAACTTCAATCACTTTATCTGTTAATTCAGACATTTCGATCCCGAACAATTTATTTAGGCCCCATGGCTGAAACTTAATTCCAAAAATTTTGCTTTCCCCGGTATTCTCCAAAAAAAAATGATTCTTTATTTGACCGGCAATTAAGTTGAGTGCTTGATCTTGCCAACGACCATTAATATTAGTTCTGTAATGATCGCCATAGTGAAAAATCAGTTCAGGATAACCATCTGGAATTATTTTTTCCCGAATAATGGTTATTTCTTTTTCTTTATCAATTTGCCAAAAGCTTTTGATAAGATCAGACAACTTTGGAGATGCCTCTTTCTGAAAATATTTTCTCTCCATAATTGTTGCTAATGGTTTATATATGGCCCAAATTTGCTAACGAAATATACAAAGATTCTTGGTTGTGGGGTCAATCAAAAAGTAACAATTCGTCCCGTTCTACGGGATGAACCATACACGTTGTTGTTCTTAGTTTTAAATGCTATTAGGTTCAAATCTTTACTTATCTATTAAGTTTTTTATTTCATTCCGAAATTCTTCTTTCCTTGAAACATAAACCGTATCAATGACTTTTCCCTCTGTATCAGTCATAATTTTTTGAACATATTCCAATTCAAATATCATTCGACTATGTTTTGGGTTTTTGTACGAGAATTCAACTTTATAGAAATTTCCGTTTTGAACATTTTTTGAGATGTAAGCTGAGGAGTTGCCTGTGTATTTTATACCATTGTAATAGAATTCATATTGGTAATTCCTCTTGGAATATTTCTTATTAATTGGACGAGAACCATATACCTTTCCGAAAGTTTCCGCCTTATTGCCGTCAATGATTTGATCTTTGGCCATAGCTTCCATTAATCCCCAAATCAGAAATGGAATTGTCGCAATCCAGTAATATTCCGTTATAAATGACTTAATTTTTTTAGAGTCCTCTTTGAATTTCAACTTTTAAGTAATGCTTATTTGAGTTAACTGAGTAGCTATGGATTATACCCTTTGTCGTAACCAGTTATTTCTATTTTTTTTATTAAGTAGAAAAAATCCACCAAATAAAAAAAAGATACTTATACACATCCCTAAAAAACCTAAGTTTTCTTGAAGATGATTTTCAGTTAGTGGTTCAACGAAATGAATTAGTATTCCAAAAAATATTCGTATCAAAGACCAAGCAATAATTAAGATGGCCCAAATCTTAATTGAAGAATTTAACCTATTTTTCTTTTTTCTAATTAAATAAAAAATAGCAATTATGATAATTGAAGTCAACAGAGTCGAATAGCTTCCTAGAAAGGCATATTGAATTGCTTTCAGTAAGAATAATAACAATGATCCAAAAAGGATAATTTGATATATGAGAATCTTGCTATTTTGTTTGGCCCAAATCATGTTTATTGCTCTTCACAATATCGTTTATGACTTCAAAAATTAGATTAGTTGTTGAGTCTATATACTCAAAATCTATTGTATCCATAGTATCATCTTTAGAATCTTTAAAAGGTGTGGTGTCACCATTTACATACTCTTCTGTAATTCCTACTGCAGTAAATCCCTTTTGTCTAAAAGAATGATGATCTGTTGAATTCACATTAGTTGTGTGAATTGGAATATTTAGTTTAGCTCCTTGATTTTTGTACAGCTTTTTTAATTCGGGTGTTGGCAGTTCTAATTCTATGGCCCTATCTCCATCCTTATCCCAACCAATTTGATCAAGTGTGTGTACAGAATGTACCTGATATTTATGTTTTAATAGATATTTTACAAATGCTTTGCTTCCAACTAAATTTTCTTCCTCTTGATCAAAGAATACCACTAGTATATTTTTATTTCTTAAATCAACATTTGATAATCTTTTAGTTACTCCATACAAAACAGACAGGGAAGAAGCATTATCATTTGCTCCCGGACAATTTCTTGCTGTGTCATAATGAGCTCCTAAAACCACATATTCATTAGAGTTATTTGTTGAAGGTAGTATTGTGAAGAGATTAGTTCCCTTGTAAGGCCCGATTAAAATATCAATAAGTGGATTAGTATTTGGTTCTTTGTATTGATGCTTTATTGGTTCAAGATTAAGTTGCTTTAAAACTTGAGAAAGATAATTTACAGTAATTCTTCGTTCTTCAATTGTAGCTCTGCTCCTTATAATGTTATCTGCATTCATTGGTTGGTTTCCGGTGAGAACCGAAAGTATCTCGATTTGAGCATCTAATGTTTTTGGAGGCAGATCTTTAAAAATTATATTTTCGTCCATATCATAATCGCAGGAAAAAAAAATCATGGTAAATAGTAGGACGAAGATTGGCTTCATGAAATTATTGGTTACAAGGGTTTAACTTCGTTGATTATTTTCCTTCGATCGTTTTTGTCAACGTCATTTTTTCAAAATGTCGAACAAAAATCTCCTAACATTAATAGTTAACTTCGTTAATTATTTTCTCCTTAAATTATATAGCTACTATACTATTGTAATCACTCTATTCGTAACTGTTGTTTGGAACAATGTTTATACCTTGGAAGACATGGGGCGTAATTCTGCCGACGAATAGTCCCATTCCAGAATCCGGTAGAAATCAAATGCCTCAGGAATAGACAGCCAGGATTTAGCCTTTTTATAATCTCGCTTCGTCAAAACGTGCATGTCGCTCAATACCATTCGCGCAAATTCTGTATCTATATCTACTAATCTTGGCGGAATTTTTCCATGCTCATCTTCGACATCTTTCATAAAAATCGGAACGATCTCTGCATCACGGGTCGTTGAAACTATACAGCTTTTCATTCCCTGTTCATAAAGCTTCTTTACCCCCATACCCAAGACGGTACAAAGGGTAAGGTCATAAGCGACGGGTCGGCAACAACGTAATTCATAGCCCATTTCTACCGGCCGGCTTTTTATTGAAATATTTAGTTCCTTGAGCTTCCGCTGAACCAGAACATTGATAATGTGCGCTTTACTCACATTTCCCAATTCGGGATGTCCATGAGCATCATACGTAAAAGTGATTCCACAATTTTTAATTTCTTCTTCATCAAGTACATGGAAAATACCTTCGCTTATAATCACTACTCCATGATCAATATGCTCTAATTTTCTTTTTACAATAGACGAGATGATCAGGTGCACTACCTTCGCAAGTGTAATCTTTGTTTTATTGAACATCTCGGGGATAATGATCAATGGAAAATGGCAGCTGGCGCCGATCTCGAAGGCCAGATGTCCGGCAGATCTTCCCATGGAAGCAATTACAAACCAATTGCCGCTTGTTCGGGAATCTTCATAGACCGTATTACCAATATGCACCCCTGCATCTTTGGCAGAATTAAACCCAAAGGTTGGCATTCTATCCGGAAGTGGGATATCATTATCAATGGTTTTAGGAACATGGATGTTTTGAATATTTACATTCTGCGATTCCAGATACTTCGCTAATCTATTACTGGTAGATGCTGTATCATCGCCACCGATGGTCACCAATAATTTCACATTATTATCCACGAAAAAATCTATAGAAAACTCGTCATCTGAGGGTTTGTATCGACTCATTCGAAGTGTTGATCCTCCTCTTGGAAATATTCGGTCTGCATATTGAAAATTAATATTGACAGTCTCTGCCTTCCCATTAAATAAGTTTTTATAGCCATCATGTATACCAATGATGGTATACCCGTCTTTTAGAAACACTTTAGAAATAGTGCTGATTACCGTATTAATTCCGGGAGCAGGACCTCCGGCACATAAGAGCGCTATTGATTTTTTTTTCATCACGAGTAAGTTAATGTATTATTTATTAAAGCTAAAGAATTCTTCTGATAAATAAAGCCATGAAAATTAACGCAATTTTCAATAGTGTCAACAGTTTAGCTTCGCTGATTATTTTCCTTCGATCGTTTTTGTCAACGTCATTTTTTCAAAATGTCGAACAAAAATCTCCTCATATCAATAGTTAACTTCGTTGATTGTTTTCCCAAGTTCGTATTTGAGAGTGTCATTTCAAAAAAATGCCAATCAAATAATCCATTGTTTCAACAATTATGCACTATAGATTGCGGAAAAGGGCGTCAGTCGTTTTCTGTTATATGCTAAGATAATTAATGCAAGTGACTTTCGGAAGTGACACGAGCCACTGTTAATGGCGAACTGACGGAGTAAAATCCACAGTAATTAATTAGACACGTTTTTGGTAGTAGTATTTATTTTTTGATTTTTGCCAACATCCCTTTTGCATTTTTATTATTGGGATCTAATTCAATTGCCTTTTCCAAGTATAAAGTTGCATGGCTCTGTCTTCCAGACTTAATATAACATTCTGCCATCAGCGTATAAGCATATGAAATTCCGCCTTTATTATCTAAATCCAATATCGAGCTTAAATGAAGAATGCTTATTGCTTCATTATATCGTTGCCGTCTCATTAAGTATCTCGCCGTACTATATAAATCATAAACTTCTTCATTAAAGTCATAAATGTTCTTATGGTTAGATTTTATGTCTTTGTAAAAGGAAATACCCTTGTCAAAATCACTTAAAAGTTTTCCTCTAATATCCAAATAAATAGATTTTTTTGGCATGGTGAAGGGCTTACTATCCAATATATTCTGAATTGCATCGGCTAGCGCTCTTAATTTAAAGTTTTGATTATTTGACATCAATATAATTATGATGTCATTTTCCCTATTAATTTTTAATAGACTTTCATAGTTATTACCAGAACCATCATGATAATGGCTCTTGACCCTTTTATTTTCCACTTTAACATTCCCTAGACTAGACTGTGAATTCTTATCAAAACTTTTCGCCAATTTTACTATTGATTTTTTTGAAATGACATTTCCGAGATGAAGATTCTTTTGCCAATTGAACAAATCATTGATTGTCATGTATAATTCCTCGCCTCCATGCACAAAAGAAGTTTCATTAAAATCATTGTCAAAAGAATGAGCCATCTCATCCGTTAGCATGGAGTCTTTGGCAATAGCAAAATTAACCCTTGCTTTTCTGAAAAGTTTCTTTTTTAGAAAAGTATAATAGTCCAGCCCGGAGATGCTTTCAATGATTTTCTTTTGAAGAAAAACATTCGCATTGCTGTATTTGTAACCTTCTCCTGGAACGGATTCTAATTCTTTTAGTTGCTTAAATTTGGCAAACCATTCTTCATCATTTTTTTCATTGATTCTAGGTAAACCACTCGTATACTGGAGTAAATGCAATATTTGAATTTTGTTAGCCCAATCCGGTAGATTGGATAAGTACTTCGAAATTTTATCAGTTAGTTTTAATTTTCCCTTTTCCGATAAGTATAAAATTCCCGCGCCATTAAATTCTTTTGAAATTGACCCTATGGGCATCTTGGAAGTTTGATCCAGAGACTTATTTTTTTTGAAATCAAAGTAACCTAGACTGTTTTCATAGATTTTTTTACCTTCCCTAGCCACAATAATATTTCCGTTGAAAACGCCAATATCATGAGCAGCCTGCATGAGAGAATCAATTTTTTTTACATGCGAACTTTGCCCAAACGAAAAGATTGAAACAATAGAAAATAGTATTAGAATTTTATGCCTCATAATTTAATTTCATATTACTGCCAACGGTTTGTGTATGATTCCGTTGCGGGACATCCGAAGGATTTCCGTGTAAGGAATCAGTACAAATTAAAAGTAGTAAATATTATTTGAAATAGAAGAGTAGCTATGGATTATACACGTTGTTGCCATACGTTTTTTTATTCCGTACAACTATGGTTTTCGCC
>JAAUYH010210404.1_pt1 | contig 17036 bp, 11 predicted proteins | sample 7278061 | NCBI WGS metagenome assembly JAAUYH01 (sample SAMN14350203, study PRJNA611818) | marine sediment metagenome | isolation source: surface marine sediment (0.6m) | place: French Polynesia: Moorea | collected 2018-08 | reverse complement strand
ATTAGAATTTTGATAACTTTATCATAGAAATTCAAATAAATCAATATCATCGAACATTTACTCCCTACTTCCTAAGATCATGATAGATTGATTTTCTCAAGATCTAGTTCTTAACATAATTTTTCATACGAATTTCAGTTATTTGCGTTTCGGCAGTAACATCATGCATTTACATTTGTGAGGCAAAGAATAAAAAGATGGTACATTACCCGAATCAACGCCGTATAATTGAGTTTGTATGATTCGATTTTCAAATACAATGAACTTTTCCATCCTAGATAATGATTATATGCAAGCACGAATAATTCCATGGGTTCTAAGTTGGATTACAGCAAGAGGAGACATTGTGTGTCAGTCACTGAACCCTTCAAGAAGAGTTTCGGATATACCACGTACCGTTAAACGAAAGCACACCGTAAGACAATTTCGTGGACTTGTTCCTTCTGTGGAAATAACATCAATTTAAAAATAATTTTTCTTGAATACAGTGTTGCCTCGTCATCTCTATATTAGTTTCTCTGAATCTCTGAGAGAAAATCTATGGAAAATTTTGAACTGTTTTCAGCATAACTCTTTTTTGTTCTACTTCGTTCAAATGCAACAATCATCCAAAAGCGTACCTCGTACTTTTCTCCGAACAACTTGGCCTGTCATCAGTCAAGTTTAACACCGTTATTGAAATCAAAATCAGGTACTACAATTTGTGAATACAGTCTGACACTTGTGTTCTACCGATTGCGTATCATGAATCAGCAATAACAAAGGCAGTTATTCGCAGGAATGAACTATTTTATTAACCGGTGTCCAAGGGACTTGTTACTAAACTAACATGAAAAGGAATTAATAACTTTTGTACGACGTGAGTTATCTGCCATTCTTCCCCGTTGATCTTTGTTCTTAGTTCGGCAGGGTTGTTGTGTGTGTGTGTGATGTGAAATTAGAGTGTTGGAGCAAGTAGAGAGTGTTTAATTATCATTTTGAGTGAGGAGGACGCAGAGCTCTTAGTTGTACCGTACCAAACATGAGCGTGAGCAACACAAGGTTTTACAGGATGGGGTAAACAAATATTAAATTTAAGATAAGATGATGCAGGTGTTTCTCAAAATAACTAGTTTACCAAGCACCGCTCGCACATGAGCATGGAAAACGGAAACGGATCGAATCCGATAATGTAAATTCATTGCTGTTTGGGTGGCTGATCTCCAACATCAGTCATTCGGTTGATGAGTGGCGGCTGTCATAGCGTTGAGCTCGCTTCATCGACCACCCTTCGTTGACGATAGAAGAATGAACGCGTTCTGCAGCCCACTCACGACACTGCCGAAAGCACAGCGGCAAGCGCATCGAAGTACGCCGCGATGCGCGCACGATCTGGTGGTGGTGGGTGCGGGGGCGTTAGGCCTACGAGCGGCGCGATTGTGGCGGAAGACTAAACCAGACGACACGATTTTATGCGCGACCTGGAGCGAAGAGCGACACGAGGAGATCTCCGAGGAGGGGTTCGATGTCACTGTCGCCACCAAACTGGACGAGGGCGAGAACGTGTTATTCTGTGCTCCGCCGTCACGCGCAGGGCCCGGCTACGCGCAGTGCGTTGCTGATGCCGCTAAGATGGCGTCGCGACGTTTCGTGTTCACGAGCAGCACGTCGGTTTACAAGGATCAACCAGAGGTGAAGGAGGACTCGGAGTTATTGGATACACCACGTGCGCAACGACTGCTCGATGCAGAGAACGCGGCGTTAGCATCGTCGAAAGGGCGCGTGATTCGACTCGGTGGATTATACGACGGAACGCGCGGGCCGCACGCGTCGTGGCTGCGAACCGGCAAGTGTATGGGAGGAGAGGAAGGCCTATTAAATATGCTACACTATGATGACGCAGCGGCGGCGGTGGTGGCGGCGTTAAACGTGGATGACGATAAGGGCAAGGTGTTCCTAGCGGTTGACGGCAACCCGGTGACACGAGGCGACTTGGTGGCGGCGGCATTGAAGCACCCTAGGTTTGATCACTTCCCACCGCCGTTCTGGGGTACCGGCGGGCATGTGAAACGGATCGATTCGAGCTGGAGCTACCGGCAACTGGAGTGGCAACCGTGCTGGTCGAGTTTTATCCAATTTATCGAGGCAGAGACGGACGCGTTCCTGAACGGCGTAGATTTGGTAGTGCCTTCCGTGCCGCAGCGCGTCGTGAACTAGGCCGACGATTTTGGGAGTCGTGTATTTGTTCGATGGGCAGGGCGAGTGTAGGTAAGGAGGTGAGGTGTGCTTGTCATCTGACTTGTACGCATGACGGACCCGCAATGTGGAGAGGAAGTTCAAGTCGAAACGAGCTTAGCTCAGCTACTTAGCTTTAAATGGGTGCAGTAGTACAAAATCTATTCAAAGTTATGCACATTGTTAGACATTCATCTCTTACGATTGCAAGTTGGCTTGGGGGATGCGGCAGTCTTCCGGCGCGCTGATGCCAGGGACTGTACGCCACTCGCCGTTATATTTCACCACGTATATTCGGAATCGTGGGCTGCAGTACAGCTTGTACCACGTTCCGCTCACCTCCACCTCGTAGCCATTTTCTGCGCTCAGTCGAATTGGCGCATGCGCTCTCGGCGCAGGTGTTTGCGTGGGGCTCATTTCATGATTGTGAGCCTCTGACGATGCGGTCTCATGGTTGTGGTCGTGTTTCGGCTCCTCAGCTGTAGACGTGCTTTCCGGCGCGGGCTCAGGGGTCGTCGCGACCGAACCCTTCTTCTCGTGCAAGCCCGACGATTCCTCGTGTTTTGCGGTGTCCTTCGCGTGGTTCTCGTTCGCATGTTCCGCGTGCGTCGCCTCAGGTGTCTCGGTCGGCTTCGATTCAGGTGTTGTCTTCGGTTCAGGCTCCGGCGTCTCCGTCGGTTTCGATTCGGTCGTAGCAGCACGTTCCGGCGCCTCATTCTTGTCGTCATCGTCGTCTTCGTTTGCGGTAGCGCTCGTCGCAGGGCCACCTTCTTGCAACTGAGGAACCGACAATTTGCTGGCACCCTGCTTCACAGTAACATCAGCACAACCCCAGAACTCTTCCGGGAAAGTCGGGCCACCACAAGCCGCTGCGTTCGCGTTGTAGCCACCAACAGCACCACCATCGCCACCGCAAGTAGAACCGAACGGCTTGTTCTTGAAGTATTGCACGTAGTCTTTCGGGTTGCATGCATTGGCAGTAACCCAGTAGAATTGCACCACGCAATGCTTGCATTCGAGGCCAGCGGGAATCTTGTACCTCATTGTTCCCGATTCGCCGCCCATGAACTTGTTTTCAGACTTGCAAGGCAAGTACCATCGTGATTTGAACTTGGGATCGATGGGTCCACACACGTCGTGATCATTGTTCGTCTCGCATTGCGGCACGGCCACACGCTCGAGCAACTTGCAGTGACCTTGGTCGAAGCATTTCTGCTCCAAGTCCTTTGTTCCACATGCGTCGAGATTGCATAAGTAGAAAATTGCGTAGCCATTGTGATGAGTATCCATCTGGAGTTCGAAATCGATGAATGAGCCGGGCTCGTAGCCAGCGACAATTGGCGCCTTGTCGAACGGAAGAAACTTCCCACCAAGCATGTGATCGTTGTTACCGAGGGGGTCGCCACAGAGACCGGCGCGTTTACGATTGTCGCTTCGGTAAGGAGTGAAGTTGTTCTTGAGGGCAGTCACAACAGCACCTTTTCCACCACCATTGAGACAATGAGGGCAGTAGTCGATATTGTCACAAGCACCAGGAAAATCGATGGTAGACTTTGTTTTCTCATGTTTGCAATAAGCACCGCGAGATCTTGGCGTGTGCATGAAACCATGTCCATAGCAGCAGGTAATGGCGACGAGTAGGAAAAGAAAGATTGCAGACTTCATGTTACAAGAAGAGAGGAAAGAGGAGAAGAAGAAGACGAGAGGATAATGGGTGAATGATGGGTGAGGGGTGAAGGTTGATGATGATGTTTGGGAATGACGAAAGGTGTTTAAGTATCGTGGTATCGGCGGTAAGGGAGTTGGAAGTCATTCGATGAACGGAAGATGATTCATGATCGAAAATCGTAAGGCGACTGGGAATGGACAGGCGAGGAAGGATTCGGAGACTAATACCTGTCGATAAGATGATGTAGTGTTGTGCCGCCGCCGCTTCAACTATTTAGGAAGGGACGAGTATTGGGTGACAAGTAATAATGATAGAGGGAATAGGTTGAGTAGAGGACGATTATAGAAGCGGGGTGGGAATGAGAATTTGAAAGAAGTAGCAGTGAGGAAGCGATCAATGAATAGAAACTACAAATGTAAACTGATAGAGAGTACGAGTAGGAGTACGAGTATTAGTACTAGTGCTAGTACAGGTACAGTATCAAATTAGGTAAGCAGCAGTAGGTCCTGCAGCAGCAATTCGAATTCGAAGCCATTTTAAGGGTAATAGTGCGGAATATGTTCTAACAATACTGGTTAAGCCGCATTATTAGCACCGTTACTAATCTGTCTGTCTAAGAACGGAACAACCGGCTCTTCCTCGAGTGTTTGAAATCACACTACCCCGCCGCCAGCACCACTGAACTTTCGCCATGAATCGAGTACCGAGTACGAGGATGACGATGAATCCACACACTATTCAATAATACTTACAATTTCCAATTCTGGGGTAACTTTTCGAAAACCTTCATCTATGCAAAATAGTACTCGGGATCGTCCCTACAGTTCTGAGTATAGTATAAGAATAACTTGATTACGCAAGGTCTACATTATCGCACTTAGTTCCCTAAACGCTCACCTCCTTCATCTTTAGTACAGCCCGAGTTAGACTTGGAATTTTTGAATTCTTATCCAAACGTATTGTTTTATAAAAGTAGTACAGTACAGGGTATTTTATTTCAATCTGCGCTGTATACAGAACATAGCTCCCTCTCTACATGGAACACGACGTTGCTCGTTTTTTTAGGCTTAAAACTTGTTTTTCCTAATTTCTGAATATGTAGAAAACCACGAACGTCATCTGCCACATAGAATGGGAAGCCTGTACGGTACAACAATTTACCTCAACTCACCCCAACCATTTTACCACTGTAGCAGATCGAATGACTACCGGTACCACAACGGACAATAGCTTGCTTGTAGTAGGAGCTGGACGCCTTGGCTTGCTAGTGGCGCGTGCCTGGCGAACCTCATATCCCACTGCACGTATCGAATGTGTAACCAGGAGCACGAAAAGCCACGAGTCTATGATTGCAGACGATTTTATCGTGGCGACAACTACGACGCAAGACGATTCCAAGTATCCGTACGTCTTGTTTGCTGCACCTCCCGGTGATGATTACGCGCTGCATGTGGCAAATGCGAAGAAAAGGACATGCCCAGGTGGACGGTTTCTCTTTACTAGTGCAACTAGCGTGTTTGTTGACAGTGGCAATGTGACGGAACAGTCACCCCTGGGTGATACTGCCCGAGCAAAGCGATTGCTTGATGCGGAAGCTGCTGTGGGTGACGATGGTGTGGTGCTACGACTGGGCATGCTATACACCGCCGAGATTGGTGCGCACGCCTGGTGGCTAAAACGTGGCCGTGTCGATGGTGCACCGTCATGTGTGTATAATTCTATCCATTACGAGGACGCAGCACGTATGTGCGTGGTAGCGCTGAGAAAGAAGGGTGTGGAAGGTATGAAACTTATTGGCACTGATGGTACGCCTCACACTGCTCACGAGATTTGTGCCGCCGGCCGCCAACTTGATGGCTTTAAGCACTTCGAGATGCCCGAATTCGGCAGCGGTGGGCCGCAAAAGCGTGTTGACAACACCTGGTCGAGAGCACAGCTAGAATGGGAACCAAAATGGAACAGCTATGCCGAGTTCTTGCGTGCTGGCTAAGCGCTTCACCTTGTTCACTACTTCCTGAGTAATGGGATTGTATCGTAGTCACGTGGTTTGCACCAATCCGTAATTCCAACATGAAGTGCGTACGCATATCGATAAACAAGCGACAGTAGTCGGTCATGTCCGTCATCTGTGTCCACGCCGAATCCTGAAGAGCATGACAAGTTCCTTAACTTTGGTCGATGCTCGTGATTTCCCTCCAAACAGAACTCATGAAGCGAGCAAACTTATCGATGTTTAACGCCATGTTCATTCTTTCGTGATAACAGCAACGGTAAGGGGATTGCAGGACAGACAGCCCTTTTGTACACTTGCTCCGTTGGTACGGTACCAGTATGGTACGGGGTCAGTGGGACCTCCGATTCATTCGATCCTTGCTTTCAGTTTTGCGTGACCGATGTTGCAGTTAGGAAGGAATGAAAAGGTAAATCCGGTGAGTTATCTGTACGCCGTGTGCATTACTGTAATTTACCGTAAATCATAAATTTTCTGAATTTTAGCTCGGTTCTCGCTCACTTTTTCTTTGATTCACTCTACTCGCTCGCACACGTTGCCACCCACACTATGACGCGACGACAGCTGCCTCAGGTCATAGATCTCACGCAAGATGACGACGACAGCGAACTTGGGTACACTTTCACCCCCAGACGTCGACGTAGGGTGCAAACCCGAGTCGAATTAGATGGGGAGCCACCACCCACGCGGCCACGGCGTCAAGCCACGACTACGTGGGACCAAATACTTGCGCCGCTAGCAAACGTGCGCTCGTCGTCACCGCCACCGCCTGGCCCACCCATTCGCACTTCACCCGCCGCACGTGCGGCGGTGAGGAGACTTATACGTGCGAATCATGCGGATAAAGCCTCCGGTGTGTCGAGGCGCCACTCAGAAGGTGGTGGGAGACGTACGCTGAACAATGTGGCGCGACGTCGGTCCATGGATGATGGTGCCGGCGGAGTGCCAGTAGTGGAGACTCCTTCTACGCTCCCTACAAGACCAAGACCAGGTGCATCTACTGTTATTCCTACGTCTCAACGTGTACATAACCCAGCAAGAAGGGCACTGCCTTCACCTATTGCACTACCACGCACTCGACCGTCGCAAGATGCTATCGCCGCGCAGATGGGATACGGGAACGCTGCCAACAGCAATAACGGCGAGGCCGAGCAGTGCGAGTGCATTGACCTTGACAGTAGCGATTAAAGGTGCTGGTGCCGTAAACTAACAGTCGGGGTTGCACATAATCGGAGGGTATGGTGACGAAGGGAGTGTTGAGTTGGTTGATACTCGTTTGGGTGAGCGAGATGGACTTGCTCCGAACTTGGCAAGAGGAGCCACGCGTGTTCTCACAGTTCTTGTATGATGATGACGATGATGAATGATTTCATGTTACACTAAGATTTTGGCAAGCAGAGTGTTGTTGGACGAGTGTTTACTTACCATGGCGCCATGCCCAGATGGTGTGAACAATCCAAACTGCACCCGCAATCCAAAACAGCACTATAAGCGCTGCTGCGTAATAGTTTGGTGGGAGGCGACCGCCGCCGCCTGCCTCGTGCTCCATTGCTGATTGACGCGCGTCGGCCCACACATCGGCGGGAATCATTCGTATTGCTAGCCACATACCGAGTGGAATCAATACGATATCATCGAGTAAGCCTAGTATTGGAATGAAGTCGGGGATGAGGTCGATGGGTGATAACGCTATTGCTAACACGACAACGCACAATACTTTGCAGGCTACTGGAGTCCGTGTGTCACTCGATGCGATGTATAGTGTTAGCACTTGACGCTTGAGTGTGCGTACCTGGTCTTGAACCCATGTTTTCGTTTGTTCAAACCATGATTCTGAGGGAGCGGTGTCGAATGGTAGCAGAGGTGTCTGCGAATCTGTGGCGTTGGTTGTCATGCGGATGTGAACTGCCAGATTAGGGGTACTGTACGAATTGGACTGGATTGTTTGAGATCCTTTGAATTACAGTAAAATCTTTGGGTTACAGTAGTTGTGGTAGGCGAGCTCGACTGCAGGAACCGTTTCTAATTGGTGGCTCGTTGGGTAATAGAGCAGTTTCGCGCGGTTAGGTAGTAGAATTGTAACCAACGCTGTTTTTCGATAAAACGAAACGTGCCAACTGTACTCGTGCGAAACAGTACCTAGGCTATGAAATAGTACAATTGTTTCATGTTCTAGATGGCACACTTGGGAAATGTGAACGGAACCTAGATGACCGTTAATCTAAAATCCAAGATTAACTTTTGATCAAATTTATCTTATCATTCGCAATTCTTGTTTTTTGCCACAACACCTCAACTAAAGTTCATCTTGTTCTTGCTGTGTGAACTCATTTGCAGCTCGTGCTGAAGAAAGCTTCTCGGTGCGAATCCACTTGTTCTTGCGTCGACATTGACCACTCTACGTCTTGCCACTTTGAGACCTGTTCTGTTTCTTATTTCTCAAGCGAATCTTTGAAAACCCAACCAAGAGTTGCGGTCGTCGATCACAAAATGGTGCAACAAAACCCTGCCAAGCTTCTTACAAGATTTCTTTTCAACGCCTTGGCGTTGGGCTTCTCATTGTCAATGATAGTAGTGGTGGCAGTAACGCAGACCAACGGAAGAGGAGAGAGATTTTGGCCTGTTCCCCCAGAGAAGAGCGCCGACTGGGTCACTGGTGCGTCGAACACCTACTGCGCACTGAACCATGATGCGGTAGGAATTTGCACGTACACTTACTTCTTGGGTGGAATTGGAATCATAGCGGCACTAGCAGGCATGGCACTCGCGATTGTTAGCACAATAACTGGCATTCCCACTCCTAACCTCACTCTAGCTGCTATCAATTCATTCTCAATGATATGGTGGTTGGTTGGTTCGATTGTTATTGGAGTTTTTGTCTCTCGGGTGAACATAATAGCGGCAAGACCTCCTACAGGCGTGCCAAGTTGGGCACCACGAATGTTTGGGGGACACAACGCTGCAAGGACCTGGATCTTGCTTATCGCGGTGTTCAGTACGATCATGTAAGCCTTCCACAAAAACCACACTGGCTTTTCACTTGACTGACCGACTGACTGATTGACTTGTTTATTGTTCTGTTCTACAGCTACGCGATACATATTATTGTAAACATTTACGTTGCTATCACAGAGACGCAGAGTACGAAAGAAAGAAGTGAGGCTCTGTTGAATAATCAACTGAACAAGAGCACAAGTACTGGTGGATCTCGAAGAGCTCCTGCGAAGCAGAACAAATCGCTAAGGATGAACAAATATGCGGTAAGATACTCGCGGTCCGAGGATTTCTGCACGGATATGCCGGAAACGATTATTCCTTAAGATTATTATGGTACTGTACAATAAAGATGGTTTTCTTGCGAGCTAGTTTGTCATCCACGTATTTTCATTGCCTCTTCTTTTTTCGCTTGATCATGGCTGTGCACAGAAATAGATAGGTGGATGGGTGGCGTCTATCCTCGATTTTCGTGAGAAGGATTGTGGTTAAGTGGCGACGATGGTGATATGAGTGTATTTGAGTAAAAAGATGCTGGGAATTCTGATATTCGTTTGCTGCATTGACGTCTTAAACAAGTCAAAGAACAGTATCAGAATGTGCAGTGTGTCAATAAGGATTCGATCAGCTTCGCATTTGAAAAATAGGAAATCGACGCAAAATTGTGTACCAAACCCAGCAATAATGAGTTTCACGTATTGACGGAAATGGTGGCTCGTCGACACAGCCAGGTGTTGTAGACTATTTGAATTTGCGTATTACAAACATGCTGAGAAGTACAGTGCGAACATGAGATGAGTGGTCACCGAAAGCGAGAGCACAATGGCTTACAATCGTTCTCCAAAGCCAATCTACGAAAATGCTACTAGTACGTGTCGTGCGAGACAAGCTTACGAAGCAAAATATCTGTGCTTCACTTATTGACGGGCACTACAATCAAATGTGCCACGAGGAGGTTGTCGCTTCGGAAATCGTCATATCCCCGAGAAGAATCTATTTACTGACGGCCCGTCCCGCGGCCCTCGTCTCTCGTCACTCGCAAAATCGTTGACCCTTGCCACCAAGTCGGTACGGTCAATTGCCCAATTCACGTGTCAAGAAACAAGGTCCAAGTAATACCCCGCGATTGAAACAACGTAACCGCAACGTCGCCCACATTTTCGTGTGCCGCGCACGACTACCCAATCGTTCCGAGCCGATGCTATAACCTACCGAAACGCTCGACACTGTTTTCTCGATGCGTCTTCCGCTCGTGCTGGTCTTGCTTGCTATTTCTGCACGCGCCGTGTACGCCAACGCCAATGTGCGATGCACAGACTTGATATGTTGCGAACTCAACCAAACCGCGTTACATGAATGCCACGCGCATAGCAAGCGTTGCCCCGGGTTCGTGGGCATCCATTATTTAGAAGGAAAGGCACAATTCGGGAACGACGAATGCGCACACTGCCCGCCCGGCGAATGTCGCGTCGGCACAACGTGCGTATGTCCGAGCAACTTCCTCAAGAACACTACACTCCAAGAACAATGCTCGGTAGCATACGAAAAGCCGTGGCCTGATTCTGTCGGACATTCCAATCGAAACTGCAGCGTGTCGGAAGTGGATCCCGATGGGGAAAAGAGAAAATCGTGGTTCAGAATGTTGGCGAAGAGAAGACGAAAAGATTCGCCGGGTATCATTCTCGGTGCATTGGTGGCGATTCTTGCTGGCACTTTCTACTTTGTGGTAAGATGGAGACGTGAATCGCGCAACACTAATCTACCGCTCGTGACTGAGTAAACTTTGCTTATTTTCTGTTCGAAATACTCCGTTCCACTTTAAGTTCTGTTCTGTTGACACGATAACTACAATACTTTCGCGTCCCGGACCAAATAGTATCCAAGTCTGAACCGAGGTCTGGGTACGTATTGTAGCGCGAAAGAGAGTCAATTCACCGGTGTTCCATTCCCTGTACCTTCACCATGCGGTCCACGTTCGACGGCTTTTTTTCGATAATTGCTGGATCCCCACGCTGACTAACGTACAGTAGGCAACGAGGGGACATCGTGAATTCATGACAAGGCCAAAGGCCATTCTCACGGCCTCAGTCAGTCCATGTACCACATTCAAAGTGTTATTCTGCCGTTGGAACCGATTGAGTGACTCCCATCGTCTTGTTGATTCATCCGCTTGTTGCTTAACTTGTTGTACATTCTCGTGTTACGATGAAAATAGTCCCAGCTCTTCTTGTGTTTTCCGTACTTTCGCTCTCTACATTAATAGCTGCACATCCCGGCCATTCGCATGGACTAGAAACTGCGTGCAGCACAATGTCATGCTGCGAAATGACCGCGGATCAATTATCCGCTTGCGCTAATGTGAGTTCAAACTGCCCTGGATACGATGGAACCGGTGTCCTAGGAAAGGACGGCGCTTGCGGTGAATGTCCGCCTGGCGAGTGTCGAGTCGTTAATTCTTGCGTTTGTCCAGATGACTTTCTCGCTGGAAACGGAAAAGGCGAATACCAAAGTCAATGCAAGACGCAATACGGTGAATATTGGCCGACCTCAATCGAGCAGGATAACAAAGAATGTACGGAAGGAAGTTCTGCACCACCACCATCTCCATTTCCATCACCAGCCACTACAGTGGAGGAGGAAACAGTAACAGAAGATGGTGAGCAAGAAGCTGATAGTCAAGAAAGTAATTCAACAAGGTCTCGATACAGTGTTGGAAATGTTGTCGAATACATTAGGGAAGAAGCTAAACATGGTACAAATGTGATAGGACAAGCTGCCAGTGCATTGCTTATCATTTGCCTCATTGCTGTTGGCTGTTGTATGTTTAGAAGACGACGATAAGAAGTGTTATTGAGATGAGTACAACTAATTTTTTGCTTTTTCATACGAATTAATTTAAAAAAGTAGTAGCTTGTCATAATGCTGCACTACGCCTATATTGGATATACTACTTGATGACAGTCATCACACTCGATGGAAGACTCACAGCAAAAGCGGTCAGAAGAGGACATCCTTCATATAGAACACATCCCACTTCCAGATCCTCTAATAATCAATATGTTCCTTCCTTAAACTAAAACCCTTTGTAAGAAAACAGATCGTAGTATGAATTTCGTTACATTCGAAATATAAACACCACGCAGCCGCCACGTTACGTACGTTTAATGTCACGATGACTACTCCAAAAATAAGAATTGTTGATTAGATGGACTTTATGTCAACTCTGAAGTCTCGTAGTTATTAGTTGAACAATTCGTAAAGCCCAGCCAATTTTCCCATCTTGCGTTGCACCCTGTAAAAATCGAATCATCACATTTTCTATACAATACTCCGAGTTGTTAAGTGTTGCTCTACATTTTGTTCAACACTTCAGTGACTCGTGTTGCTCGCCAACATGAGCGAACAACAACAACGGCCTTCGCGCCAACAAACTGCAGCAGACATATGGCGACAATCATTCCCTTTTTTGTCATACAATGCGGAACAAATGAACCGAGGCATTGAAAATCCTCAATGGGCCCATGAAGTTGTATCTCCAGACGGGTTTCCCATGAGCTTTCACTACCATCATTCTCCGCAAGGAGACGAAACCGATATGCCTGACTACGTTCCCTCACATGAGCCAACTAACCATGAACCCGTAGCTCCAGTATACGAAGATGAACATGTTCCAGGTCGTGCGGTTCTACAAGGATACGAGGCTCCGAACGAACGAGTACAGTACCTTTTAAGTGATCTATCGAAAAGAGCTATTCGAGCTGTTTCAAGTGAAATCGATGCACTACCCGCAAATCACCAGCCGCCCAACTTCGATTTCAACACTGTACTAAATGTTCCAGGCCCGCATACTCAAGGCGGAAACGGGTCGATATCGCCACCAGTATTGCCCGGCTATGGTATTACGGAATCTATTCCTTGTTCACAACGCCCTGCTCGTCGCGTTATTGACCTCGACAGCCCACCAGCTCCACTCCCTGCAAAAGAGAAACGAGAAACTAATTACGATGAATTTGAAGCAGCCCAGCGAATCCTTGAGCCACCACCCCCGATGCCACCTCGAAATCATGGATCGGACTCAGATGAAGTCGATATTTATGCACCTGTTCAAGACCCCGATGAAAACGATCAAATAACACCTGAGGAATTGCCATTTACTCTTTCATTGGAAGGCACGAAAAATCTGCGAAACATCCGTAAATGGCCAGTTCCATCGTATGCGCCACGAAACGATCTTGGTTACAGCTACATGCTGTTGAATAAGGCTCTGAAGCGGTTGCAAGAATTGAACACGCGTCTGCCCTACACGATTCGAGACTTTGAGCGAGTGTGTACCGAGCAACAAATGAACCGACTGAAAAGGTGGATTCATCTACCTGGAGCAGAATGGACCCAAAAAGAAGACATCGAACTATTCGAGTTGATCAAGCAATATGGAAAATCGGAGGATGCGTGGTTGACAATCGCTTCTGAAATGAGAATGTTCTACGCAACGGAGGCGTACAACCGATACCAAGTGCAGCAGGGATACGATCCTTATTTCCAAAAGAAGTGGAGCCGTGAAGAGGACAAGGCTCTGTTTGATTTGTGGGCAGACCCACAAGTTCGTCAGAGAGTTTACGAAGAATTCGTTCTCGAATACCCTCACCGAACCAGACGTTCAAGTCTGCGCCGTCTTGAAAAGTTGTACATGGCAGCAATTGGAAGAGCTACACTAGACACGAGCGAATCAGAGGAACCGGACAGTTACGAAGATACAGATTCGGACGATAACAAACAGGGAAGTAATGCTGGTGTTGTTGCATCTCGGACGGAACCAAGCTTTCAAGTTGAGCGAGGGACGAAAAAGAGGGATGAGAGAAGTCCTGAAAATCCAAGGGACCCGCGCCAGCGAACTCATCACGGTCCCGTGAATAAGAAGCAGAGGCGAGATGATGACGACTTAACGACATCCACAGAACGCGTTCGCCAGACATTCCAAGACACGACCCAAGCAAAGCCGATTCAACGACGCCCTTTGAGTCAAGCGGGGGCTGTACGCAACCAGCAACCAGTGGCAAGACAGGTACCGTTCTCACGAGACCAGCTAAATTTATTGTGGGAGCTACACAACTGGGAATACCCCAATGATACTCCACAATGCTGGGAACGTATTGCGAGGCAGTTGAATGTCAAGGTAGAGCAGCCAGGCTCGTTTGTTCGCGGATGGTACATCGCGTTGGGACTGGACAGGAAAAAGGAGTTTCCATTGCCGTGGACAAGAGAAGAAGACGCACTACTGCAATTATGGTCCCAAAACCAACCGGAGCAATGGATGCTCATTGCTTCCAAGTTGCAACGACGTACTGCAGCTGGATGTCAGAGACGCAGTATGGCACTTGATCGCAGCCCTACTGATTTTGGTTTGTAATATTGAACTAAGTAAAGTTAAATTGTGTGAACGACTGTAACGAAATTGTGCGACAAGCCAAAACAAATAGTTTATAGTTTGCCAAGTGACTTCAAGTAGTCGGATTGCCTGTTTCCATCGTGAACCCTAGAGATGTAAAAGTATAACGGTATCGATAAACGAGGGCACACGATGTAGGCCGCGCCTTCAAAAATGCATAAGCGTGGGGAGTGTCCCGAAATCAATGAAGCAGGCGTCAACCTAATGCACCACAGCGAATAGCTTTCTACCAGTTACGAGTTTTCAGCGGAGTGCTACTCGGCACAACGTCACCCGCGGAAGGCTTCTTGCGCAACGAGCCCCAGTCGCGGGGCGACTCTGTAGACGACTCCGGGTGCACATTCTCTTGTTCTCGACGTGGAGTCACATTACGCCACGTGCTTTTGGTGGCAGACGGTTTGTCCGGGGTACGAACAATGCTCACATTAATCGTATCGCCATCGGTGCTAATGCTCATGTGCGACTGCACGAACGAGTTGTTTCCGCCAGTACCAGTGACGTTACGGTTGCGGGTAGAAGCTGGCGAACCAGCTTGATGCGAAGAGACAAGAGCTCTGGCAGGCGTCGGTGAATTACCGGACACCGGGGATGACATGTTCAGCATCTCGACTCGCTTGGAACGAGGGGTAGTAGGGGGCGCACTGCCACCGTCTACGTCGGCAAGTGTAGGAAAGCGGCGCTTAGCCCAAGCCTTCAAGAGTCTGTCCCACTCACGTAGCTCCTCGACGGCCGCTATACTTAGTTGTCGTTCATCACGCCAGTCGGCACCAGCAGCACGCGCAGCATCGAGCCAGGCCTGCATGGCAGAGTGCGCCGCAAGATAGGACGGGGCAAAGTGGACGAGCGACGGACCTCCCATCGCAAGAATGCTTGCGATCTGGCGCAGCTGCACAAGACGACCCTCGTATTCGGCACGATTCGCGGTCTTACGGCACAAGCGGCGAAGTTCACGAACTTGCTTCGCACTCAGCTCAACATGTGGAGAAATTGGTGCATTCGGTGACGTACGAGGAGATCCGCGGCTACGATTCGGAGTCACTGGAGGCAAGCTACCAGAGACGTCAATGGTATTCACGGGCACATGAGACACGGGATCCTTCTTCGGAGTCTCAGGAAAGAGCTTTGTGCTCGACATAACAAACGGCTCGGCAGTTGGCGAAAGGGGCTTGAGCTTGATTTTCTCGCCGGTGCTCGTCGGCGTCGGGACCTCGTTGTCTTCCTCAAGTGTAGATGGGTTTGCTGCGGGCGTCACAGGAGAACCATTCGCGGCCTGGGTATCCGCTGCGGGTGCATCGCTCTTCTTCTCAGCAGGGACCTCATCTGTGGGTTTCACTGCATCGCCTGCGGGAGCTTCGTTTTCGGGGGCTGCTGAAGGGGCTGGCTCCATCATGGCGTTGCCAGGGGCGGGAATGGTAGGGGCAGGGGTAACAGGGGACTGGACTTCGGGGTTGAGGGGGAGGGCCTTCTTCGACACGGGCGTCTTCGGTTCAACGCAGCCTTTAGGCACTACGGCTTGCTGGTCCATGGTGGTCTCCTTCTCAGAGCAAGACATATCTTTCGCGTCAGAGCTAGCCGCAGGGACAGAGGCAGGAGCAGGAACGGCAGCGGCCGTGTCGGTCATGGCGAAAGTTCTGGTAGGTTAGTAGGCTCGCGGTTCGTGCGATGTGTGCGTGGCCTTGAGCGCAGATTGTCAGACACTTGAGAGGTGGGAAGGATGGAATAGCAATTTAAGAATTGAAAAGGAGGTCAAGAACGGCTACCCAACTGGGCTACATCGATCCGTTACGCCTTAAATCGACCCGTTGAGTAACAAGTGTGCATAAAGAGCAAGAGCTCGGCAAAGAATGGTGCGCAAGTAATGCGCTAAAAGCATAGTGCATAAGGGAGGAAGATTTGAAACAGAGCATAAAATTTGAATTTAAGTTCGAAATTGACAACTAGAATAGTGCACTCAGCACAAGTGCACGGCCAATCAAGACGAATCAAGACGTAATGCATCAAACACGATCAAAACCGTTATGGAATGTGCACACGAGTACGAGCTATTCCCATGGGGTTTGTACTACTTGTATCAACTTTGAAACCAATCTACTCACACGCTCTTTCATTCCTGTTTTATTCATATTCCGCACTCCACGGCAGTACGGTACCGAATTTCCTTGCCAACTTGCCACCTTGTTCCACTGTTTGTCTCTCTCTCTCTCTTGACGAGAGGAACGCTTTCTGTTCTAACATATCTATTGGGATACAGTTCCCTACACACACGCAGTCCTCCGTTAGAAAACTAGTCGTCCGGTTCGCCTCAGTATTTACTCATGACATTACTTACGGAGAGGCCGTGTTTTACTGATCTCGTTCCGTACCCTACCGCGATGTTCGTCCGACCACTTATGCTCGCTTATCCTCGCACTCTGTTTCCATAGTTATCGAAACTCCTCAACGTTGCATAGAGAGGACAACTTCATTAAGTTTCGGTCGGTATGTGGACGATGTGCCACATGTCCGTCTTATCTACAACACCGCACAAGTAAATTTCTTAACCTTAATTCGGCTACCGTCATCAAGATGTAACTCGACTGTGGGCGAGTATAAAACTTCGCTGGCATATTCGTAATCCGGCTCACTTCAGTGGTCGTGCCGAACGAGTTCATCTACATGGCCAATATTCTCATTTACTTCACAGTTGACTCAATCTACTTCTT
>JAAUYH010024159.1_pt1 | contig 17037 bp, 14 predicted proteins | sample 7278061 | NCBI WGS metagenome assembly JAAUYH01 (sample SAMN14350203, study PRJNA611818) | marine sediment metagenome | isolation source: surface marine sediment (0.6m) | place: French Polynesia: Moorea | collected 2018-08 | reverse complement strand
GGCCGAAAGGCCGCCGGACCGGTGATCTAGGCAGCCGCCGAACGCCGGGCCCTGGGAGGGAGAACAGGATCCGGCGTCCGGCGGGGGGTCAGCGCGAGATGGCGTCGAGGACGTCGAGGCGGCCGGCTCGTCGGGCTGGGCCCCAGGCCGCCAGTAGGCCGGCGGCGGCGGAAACGGCGACGATCAGGGCAATACGGGCGAACGGCACGCTCAGTGTCGAGGTGACCGTGCTCGGTAGTGCCACTACAGCTGCCCAGCCGAACAGCACGCCCAGGCCCACGCCCATGGCGGCGCCGAACAGGGCGACCAGGGCCGCCTCGAACCGGACCATACGGCGCAGCTGGTGGCGGGTCATGCCGACCGCCCGCAGCAGTCCGAGCTCGCGGGTGCGTTCGAACACCGACAGCGCCAGCGTGTTGGCGATGCCGATCAGCGCGATCACCACGGCCAGGGCAACGAGGGCGTTCACGGCAGCGAGGCCCTGGTCGATGATGCCCTCGAGCTCCTCGACGAGCTCGTTGAGGGTGTTGATCGAGACCAGCGGGTTGGCGGCGTCGATGGCGGCAAAGGCCGCTTCGGCGTCGGCGGCGGTCACTCCCGACGCCAGCGAGAAGGCGACCCAGTCGTCCTCGGCGACGTTGCCGACCTCTTCCCACGTCGAGCGGTCGAGCAGGTAGGGGTCGTCGAACACGATGTCGTCGGAATAGATGCCGATCACCGTGAGATCGCGTACATCGCCGCTGCGGAACTCAATCGAGACGGTGCCACCGACGGTGAGGGCGTCGCGGGTGGCGACCTCGTCGGAGACGAGGATCGGATCGGTGACGGTCGGATCGTGCACCGTGCCCTCGGTGATGCCCATGTCGAACAGCGAGGCAATGGTGTCGAACTCGATTCCGGCCACCGTCTCGATCGACTCGCCGATGATGACGTCGTCGTATCGGAAGGTGGTGATCGAACCCACCTCGTCGAGGGTGTCGAGCTCATCGGCCAGCCCGATCGGGATGGCGCCGTACTCGTCGTCTTTGGTCGTCACTGCGTAGTCGGCCGACACCGAGCTCTCGAGCGTCGACCGCAGCTGGGCCTTGACCGACTCGCCCACCGTCAGCGTCATGCTGACCAGGGCCAGCCCGATCATCAGGGCGGCGGCGGTTGTCGCCGTGCGCTGGGGATTACGGCCGGCGTTCAGCTGAGCCAGGCGTCCGGAGACGCCGGCGGCTCGGGCCGGCCAGCCCAGGGCCCGCGTCAGCGGCCGAGCCACCATGGGGCTGAGCATCGTCACACCGACGAAGACGCCGATCGCTCCGATGGCGAGCATGGCGACGATCGACGTCGTCGACCCGGCGACGAAGAGGCCGACCGCCCCGGCGGCCACTCCGACGGCGGTGAGCAGGCCGCCGATGATCATCCGCACGCCGTGGCTCACGTCGGTCGCCTCGGCCCCGTCGCGCAGAGCCGCGATCGCCGGCACCTTCGACGCCCGTCGAGCGGGGCCGACGGCGGCAATGAGGGTGACGCCGATTCCTACAACGGCTGCGACGACCATCGTGCGGGTCGAGATCACGACGGGCGAGTCGGGCAGCGTGGCGCCGAGCAGGTCGAACAGTCCGCGGAGGCCGAAGGCCATGAGCACGCCGGCTCCGACGCCGATGGCCGAGCTCAGCACGCCGATGACTCCGGCCTCGGCCAGCACCGAACGCCGCAGTTGTTCGGGATCGGCCCCGACCGTCCGCAGCAGAGCCAGCTCCTTGGTCCGCTGGCCGAGCACGATGCTGAAGGTGTTGTAGATGATGAAGGTCGACACGAACAGCGACACGCCGGCGAAGCCGAGCAGGACGTTGCCGATGATGTCGATGCCCTCGTTGAAGTCGGCCCGCTGCTCGGACTCGAGCGTGGCGTTGTCGACCACCTCGATGCCGGGAGCGAGCCCGGCCAGTTCTGCCTCGATGACGCTGCGATCGGCGCCGCTCGACACCGCCATCACCACCGAGTCGTAGCCCTGTTGGCCGGTGAGCGACTGCAGGGTGTCGAGCTCGAGCTGCATGAGCGTGGCCCCGAGCGTGTCGTTGTTCTCGCCGAAGCTGATGAGGCCCGTGAGCGTCAGCTCGGTCGTGCCGGTCGGAGTGACAGCTTCGTAAGTCTCGCCCACGACGAAGCCGTGCTTGGCGGCGGCGTCGAGGTCCATCGTGAACTCGCCCGGATCGTCCGGCGCCGCTCCCTCGACGAGGGTGAATCGCGACAGCTGGGCGTCGTCGAACCAGTTGAAGGCCAGCTGGGGTGGGCCTGAGGTCGGGATCGTCTCGCCGTTCGCCTTGACCGGCTGGATGGTGTTCTCCGCCTCGACCAGAGGCGCAGCCGAGGCCACGCCGTCGATCGCCTCGATCTCGGCGAGGATCGACTCGTCGAGCTGGTCGGCGGCCCCGAAGCCGGCCTCCGGCCGGACCTCGTAGTCCGTGCCGCCGACGATCTCGCCCGAGAGCGTGTTGAAGCTGGAACGGAGCCCATCGGTGAGGACGAAGCTCGAGACCACGAACGACACCGCGAGGACGACGGCGAAGGTGGTGAGGGCGAACCGGACGCGGTTCGCAGCAAGGTTCTTGAGTGTCAGGCGGACCATTGCCCGTCTCCCTCCTGGATCGGGCCGGTCAGGCGCCCAGACCGCGCATGCGGTCGAGCACCGAGTCGGCGGTGGGTTCTGCCATCTCGTCGACGATGCGGCCGTCGACGAGGAAGACGACCCGGTCGGCATAGCCGGCCGCCACGGGGTCGTGAGTCACCATGACGATGGTCTGGCCGAGCTCCCGCACGGCAGTGCGCATGAAGTCGAGGATCTCGGCGCCGGTGGTCGAGTCGAGGTTGCCCGTCGGCTCGTCAGCGAAGATTATGTCGGGCCGCCCGGCCAGGGCCCGGGCGACGGCGACGCGCTGTTGTTGACCGCCGGACAGCTCGCTCGGCCGGTGGCTCAGCCGATCGGTCAGGCCCACCGTGCCGATCACATGGTGCAACCAGTCGTGATCCGGGTCGGTGCCGGCCAGGTCCATGGGAAGGGTGATGTTCTCGCCGGCGTTCAGGGTCGGCACGAGGTTGAACGACTGGAAGATGAAGCCGACTCGGTCGCGCCGCATCAGCGTGAGCTGCCGCTCGTTGAGCGACGAGAGTTCGGTGTCGCCGAGGACGACCCGGCCGTCCGTCAGCGAGTCGAGCCCGGCCATGCAGTGCATGAGGGTCGACTTGCCGGAGCCGGAGGGGCCCATGATCGCCGTCATGCGGCGGGCTTCGAAGTGGACGTCGATGCCGTCCAGCGCCCTGACCTCGGTGTCACCCCGGCCGTAGACCTTGGTGGCCTGGTGGGCCCGGGCGGCGGCGACCGTCGCGGTCGGCATTGCCGTGTCGAGGGTGAGAGTCATCTGATTTCCTGCCTTTTCTGAATCGAAACCGTTCACGATTTCGAACCTACGGATGCCCGTCGAAGGCGTTAATCCGGTGATGACCCCATTGCACCCGGACCCCATCTCAGGGTTTCCCCTGACGTCTGGAGCGGGCCCGTGAGAGAATCGCGGGGAGCCACCACGGGAGGAGCGACATGGGCGAGCTCGCCATCGACGCCGGACCGACCACCACCCCGCTGCTCGACGAGACGATCGGGCAGAACCTGGCTCGCACCGTCGCTGCTCACGGAGACCGCGAGGCCTTGGTGTCACGGCATCAGGGCATCCGCTGGACCTATGCGGAGTTCTCCGAGCGGGTCGCCGCGCTCGCCCGCGGCCTGCTGGGAGCCGGGCTCGAGGTGGGCGACCGGGTCGGGTTGTGGAGCCCCAACTACGCCGAGTGGACGCTCGTCCAGTACGCCACCGCCGAGCTCGGTGTGATCCTCGTCAACATCAACCCGGCCTACCGGACACACGAGCTCGCCTATGCCCTGGAACAATCGGGCTGTCGCATGCTGGTCGCGGCGCCGACCTTCAAGACCTCCGACTACCGCGAGATGGTGGCCGAGGTGGCACCGACCATCGACACACTCGAGTCCGTCGTGTTTCTCTGGTCGCCGGAATGGGAAGCCCTGGCGGCCGGCGCCGGAGGCATCAGCGACGACGAGCTCGATGCCCGGCGGGCTCAGCTGGCCCCCGACGACCCCATCAACATCCAGTACACGTCCGGTACCACGGGCTTCCCCAAGGGGGCGACCCTGTCGCACCGGAACATCCTGAACAACGGCCGATTCGTCACCGAGCTGCAGGGATTCACCGCCGAGGATCGCCTCTGTATTCCGGTGCCCTTCTACCACTGCTTCGGCATGGTGATGGGCAACCTGGGGTCGACCGTCCACGGCGCCACGATGGTAATTCCCGGCGACGCCTTCGACCCCGTCGCCGTGCTCGAGACGGTCGAGGCCGAGCGTTGCACAGCGCTCTACGGCGTGCCGACCATGTTCATCGCCATGCTCGGCCACGACCGGTTCGATGAGTTCGACCTGTCAACGCTGCGTACAGGGGTCATGGCGGGATCGCCATGTCCGGTGGAGGTGATGAAGGCCTGCATCGACAAGATGAACATGACCGACGTGACGATCTGTTACGGCATGACCGAGACCTCACCGGTGTCGACCCAGACGCTTCCCGACGACTCGATCGACCACCGCACGGCGACGGTCGGCAAGGTGCACCCCCACGTAGAAATCCGTATCGCCGACCCCGACACGGGAGCCACTCTCGAGCGGGGCGAGACCGGTGAGTTCTGCACCCGCGGCTACTCGGTGATGACCGGGTATTGGAACGATCCCGAACGAACGGCATTGGCCATCGACTCCGACGGCTGGATGCACACCGGCGACCTCGGGGTCATGGCCGGCGACGGGTACGTCAACATCGTCGGCCGGATCAAGGACATGGTCATCAGGGGAGGGGAGAACATCTACCCACGCGAGATCGAGGAGTTCCTTCACGCTCATCCCGACATCGAGGACGTACAGGTGATCGGCGTGCCCGACGAGCGCTTCGGTGAGGAGCTCATGGCCTGCGTGAAGGCTCGACCCGGCGCCGCGCTCGACGAGGAGGCCGTGCGCGACCACTGCCGGGGTCGCATCGCCCACTACAAGGTGCCCCGATACATCAGCTTCGTCGACGACTTTCCGATGACAGTCACCGGCAAGGTGCGCAAGGTCGAAATGCGCGAGAAGGCGATCGCCGATCTCGGGCTGGCTTCGGTCGCCGACACTGAGACAGCCTGACCCGACCTGCGCCGGGCCGATGTCGGGTCAGGGTCGGCGGAGAGCGGTAGGTCCGTTGTCGAGGTTCTCGGTCCAGGCCAGCAGCCGCTCGCCGTCGGGAGTGAGGGCTGACGTGAACCCGGTGAGCGGGCTCTCCAGCTCGACCGGATCACCGACGGGCGTCAGAGTCTCCGAATCGAACCACCATGCCTTCATCCCCGATCCGAGGATGATCTGATTCTCGGCCAGGCCGATGTGAAGCTCTCCGTCGATCTCGATGTCGGGAAGGGGTGCGGTCGACACGACCTCGAGATCGGCCGTCGAGGCGAACGCGAGCTGGCCGGCTGAAGCGTCGGCAACGGCGATGCTGGCACCATCCGGTGCGACGGCGAGCGCCGTAGTGGCGAGCTCGCCGCCTCCGAACGCGGCGGGCAGGTCGAGGCAGTGGGCCCACTCCTCGTCCAGATCGAGGACATGCACGAACGCATCGGTGCCCGGCTCGCCATGGCTGTGAGCTCCACCCGACGCGTGGTGGTGATGGGTCTGGCGAATGTAGAGGGTGTAGAGCCGGGTGCCGTCGGGAGACCACACCTGACGGCGCCCCCGACCATTCATGTCCTCGGTCACCGGCACCTTGTTCGGGCCGACGATCGTCGCCAGTCGGCCGGTGGCGAGGTCGAGGGGCCGTACCCGGTAGGCGCCCGGCGCCTCGGCGACCTGATGATCGATCACATACAGAAGCCTCCCATCGGTCGAGAAGGCCTCCGGCTCGACCAGACCGGACAGCTCATAGAAGCGGACACCCTCGGAGCCGCTCTGGTCGACGACGGTGATCAGGCTCGTGCCGTCGGCCGACCGCTCGAACAGGGCGGCGAGACGCCCGTCGGAGGAGACGGTGCGGAGGGCGCCGGGCCCGCCCTCCTCGACAACCGCCTCGGTATTCGAGGCCTCGAAGACGACTCGGTCGCCGTCGGCCCGGACGATCACCGAACCGTCGTGATCGGCGATCGCCAGGGTCGGATCGAACGCTGTATACGGGGCCCGGACCGGAAGCGGAGGGCGGGGAGTGACGCCGTACTCGGCCTCGGAGTCGGAGACGGCCGATCCGGCCGCAGGCCCGCAGGCCGTGGTGACAATCGCCGCTGTCGCGACCAGCCGGCGGAGCAGACGGCGAGAAGCAATGTGTTTCATACCCGGTCTACCCCGGTTGGAGCAGATCGGTTCCCCCTTCGACGCTCTGGGCCAGTTGCTGCATGCGATCGACTGGCAAGTCACCCTCGAGCCGGTATTGGATGCCGTCGGCGGCCCAGAGGAGCACCTGCTCGGAGAGCACCGGCTCGGTCGAACCGGCGGTGATCAGCTCGTGATCCGAGCCGATCCACAGGCCCACGGTGGGAACGCCCGCGTAGTCGATCGACACCATTACCAGTTCGGCTTCGCTGGCGACCCGTTTCACATCGAGGGGTCCCTCAGCTCTGCGAACCGACAGGATGAGCCCGGTCTCGGTGTCCCCGAGCGGCGGGAGATCCTCGTCGGCCGGCCATGTGTAACGGCGACCCCGAGCCACGCCGAGGTCTGCGACCTCGACCGGGGACCCGAGCATCGGTATCGGATCGGCGTCGACGGCGGGCTCGGTGCCGTCGATGGTGTTCGCCTCCGAAGAGTCAGCGGTCAGGGTCGACCGTTGCGTTGTCGCTGTGAGCTCGGCATTGCCCGGCAGGTCGGCGGACAGGTCCTCTTCGGGGACGATCTCGACCCTCGTCGTCCCGATGCCGAAGAAGTCGGCGACCGCTTCGCGCGTGGGCTCGATCGCCAGGATCAACGCGACAACCAGGATGACGAGGGCGAAGCCGATGGCCATTCGGGGCCGGGGAACAGAGCCCCGTCGCTCCTCGACGACGCTCAACATCACGGGCGTGACCAGATCGGCTTCGGGCAGTTCGAGCTCGTCGAGCGTGGCGACGAAGCGTTCCTGCAGGCTTGCGGTCATGATTCCTCCAGCTCCCGCCTCAACCGGTCCATGGCCCGGCTGAGGCGCGATTTGACGGTGCCCCGACGACAGCCGAGGGCGGTGGCGATCTCGGCTTCGCCGAGCTCGTGGTACCAGCGGTAGGTGAGGATCAACCGATCGTCGACGCTCAGCTTGTTGATGGCGGAGAGCAGCTCGCCCCGGTCGGCCAGATGGGCGGCGACGTCATCGGGAGCGGCGTCCTCCACAGCTGCAGTCTGCGTCGCCCGGAGCGCCAGCTCGGCCTGCCGCCGCTCCCGCCGCAACCGGTTCCGAGCAGTGTTCGTGACGATGCGAAAGAGCCAAGGTTCGAAAGGCGATCCTGGACGAAAGCGGCCGAGGGCGCGGTGAGCTTTGACGAAGGCGTCCTGGGCCACATCGTCGGCGCCATCGGCCGACCCGAGGGCGACCGCCGCGATACGTACGGCGGTCCTCTGGTGGCGCGCGACGAGCGCGCCGAATGCGGCCGGGTCACCGTCCCGGGCGGCACCGATCAGCTCGGCGTCGGTCCTTTCGTCGAGGCGTGTCTCCATGTCTCGGTATTGGTTCTACCCCGGTCGGGTCTCGACGGTTCCCCGACGTAGTCTCGGCTCGTGGGCACGGTTGATCGTTTCGACGTCGCCATCATCGGCGGGGGCATCGTCGGGTGCGCCATCGCCCACGAGCTCGGCCGGTACCGGGTCGGCGTCGTGCTCCTCGAGAAGGAGGCCGAGGTCGGTTACGGCACCAGCAAGGCCAACAGCGGCATCATCCACGGCGGCTTCCACAGCGATCCGTCGAAGCTGAAGGGCCGCCTGGAGTGGATCGGCAACCAGATGTGGGATGCGCTCTGCGAGGAGCTCGGTTTCGGGTTCTCCCGGACCGGCGAGCTCACAGTCGCCCTAGACGAGGAGGACCACGGCGCCCTCGATCTGCTGGAGGAGAACGCAGCTCGGCAAGGGGTGCCCGGCGTCGATCGACTGACGGGAGAGCAAGCCCGGCGGCTCGAACCCAACCTCACTACCGACGTTCTCGCCGCCGTACAAGCCACTACGACCGGGGTCGTGAACCCGTACGAAGTCTGCTTCGGTCTGGCCGAGAGTGCCGTGGCCAACGGGCTCGACCTTCGCACCGACACATTGGTCACCGGCATCGAGCCGCACGGTGACGGCTGGAGCATCGCCACCCCGAGCGGATCGGTGCGGGCCGGCTACATCGTCAATGCGGCCGGCCTCTACGCCGACGCGATCGCAGCTCTGGCTGGTGTCGACGACTTCACGATCACAGCCCGCCGGGGCGAGGAGTACCTGCTCGACAAGCGCCTCATCGGGTTGGTCCGTCACGTCATCTACCCGTGCCCCAAGCCCGACACCAAGGGCACTCTCGTCATTCCCACCTACGACGGCACGATCATGATCGGGCCGACCGCAGAGATCGTCGAGGACCGCGAGGACCTCGACACGACGGCAGCGGGCGCGGACCTGGTGCTGGAATCGGCCCGCCGCCTGGTCCCGGTGATCGCCGAGGCCGACATAATCGCCGAGTTCGCCGGATCCCGGGCGGTGCTCGACAGTGAGGACTTCCGGATCGGCCCGACCGAGTCGCCCACGTTCGTCAACGTCGCCGGCATCCAGTCACCGGGGCTCACGGCCGCTCCCGCCATAGCGACGATGGTCGTAGACATCCTGGGAGACGGCGGTCTCGAGCTCGTGCCGGAGAAGGAGCTCCGGCCCCTGCTCCGACCGGTGCACTTCGCGTCCCTGGACACCGATGCGCAACAGGAGCTCGCCGCCGCCGACCCCCGCTATCGCCGCATCGTGTGCCGCTGCGAGTTCATCACCGAGGGCGAGATCGGCGACGCCATTGATCGGGGCGCCCGGACCCTCGACGGATTGAAGTTCCGGACGCGCGCCGGAATGGGTCGCTGCCAGGGCGGCTTCTGCACGGCGCGGTGCCTCGAGCTACTGGCCGGGGAGCTCGACGTTCCCCTGAGTGAAGTGACCAAGCGCGGTGGAGAATCGTGGCTGGTGATCGAGCGGGGCGAGAGCAGGGTGGACTCGTGATAGCCGATCGGCCGAACGCGCTGCACGATCGCTACGACGTGGTCGTGGCGGGAGCCGGTCCGGCCGGTTTGGGCGCGGCGATCACGGCCCGACAGGCGGGGGCTGAGCGGGTCCTCGTCGTCGACCGGGAAGCCGAAGCCGGTGGCATCCTGCTCCAGTGCATCCACAACGGCTTCGGGCTGCACCACTTCGGGGAGGAGCTGACCGGTCCCGAGTACGCCCAACGGGTCATCGAGGAAGCCCTCGACGACGGCGTCGACGTGCTCACCGATGCCTACGTGCTCGACATCGCTCCCGACCGGAGGGTCAAGCTCCTCTCGGGCCAACACGGCGTCGCGCTCGTCGACTCGGGCGCCACCGTGCTCGCCATGGGCGCCCGCGAGCGCACCCGCCAGGCCATCCGCATACCGGGCAGTCGCCCCGCAGGCGTGTTCACGGCCGGCGCCGCCCAGCGCCTCGTCAACCTCCACGGAGTGCTGCCGGGTCGCCGTGTCGCCATTCTCGGCTCGGGCGACATCGGCCTGATCATGGCCCGGCGCCTGACGCTCGAGGGGATCGAGGTGGCGGGCGTGTTCGAGCTCATGCCCCATGCCAACGGCCTCAGTCGCAACATCGTCCAGTGCCTGCACGACTTCGACATCCCCCTCCACCTGTCGACGACAATCACCCGGATACACGGCCGCGATCGCGTCGAGAAGGTCACCGTTGCCCCGGTCGACGACCGCCTGAAACCGATCGTCGACAAGGCGTGGGAGGTGCCGTGCGACACCCTTCTCGTCTCGATCGGGCTGATCCCCGAGAACGAGCTGTCTCGGCAGCTCCGCCTCCGCCTCGATCCGGTCACCTCGGGGCCTGTCGTCACCAGCTCCATGGAGACCTCGCGGGACGGCGTGTTCGCTTGCGGCAACGTCGTGCACATTCACGATCTGGTCGACTTCGTCAGCGCCGAGTCCGCCCTCGCCGGTCGCTATGCCGGCCTCCACGCCATCGGCCACGCCGAACCGGTCGACAACGTCCGCCTGGTGCCGGCCACAAACGTGTCCTACTGCGTGCCCCACACGGTCTCGACCGATCGGGAGCACACGGTATACCTGAGGGTACGCAAACCGCTCGAGCGCAGCGTGCTGCGGCTCCGCAACCTCGACGGCGACGTGATCCACGAGCGCAAGCTCCGCTATGTCGTCCCCGCCGAGATGGTGACACTCAAGCTGCGCCCGGCGATCCTCGACGGACTCCACGGCGACGCCGTCCACGTGGAGGTCGAAGCCCGTGACTGACGACCCCACGATCTACACATACCTCTGCATCGGGTGTCCGTTGGGGTGCCGCCTCGAGGTCGAGGAGGACACCGACGGTGACATCGTCGAGATCCGGGGCGCTTCGTGTCGGAAGGGCGATCGCTACGCCGCCCAGGAACACACCGACCCGAGGCGGGTACTCACATCGACGGTAGCCATCGAGGGTGGTCTGTGGCCGCGGCTTCCGGTGAAGACCGCCGGCGAGATTCCCAGGGACCAGGTCGTGGCTGCCGCCCGGTCGCTGGCCTCCGTGCGGGTGACGGCCCCGGTGCACCTCGGTGACGTCGTCGTCGACGATCTGCTCGGCACGGGTGTTGCCGTCGTCGCCACCCGCGACATGGTCCCGGCCGAGGCCGGCTGAGCTTCCAATGCCCGAGGGCGACACGATCTATCGGGCGGCGGCGAAGGTTCGGGCGGCAATAGGTGGCCAGCAGGTCATGGACCTGTGGGGTTCGGCCCGGGAGCTGCGGCGCTTCGCCGCGCGCCTCCGGGGCACGACGGTCAGCGAGGTCGCCAGTCGGGGCAAGCACCACCTCGTGACATTCGATGGAAGGTTCGTGCTTCGGACCCACATGGGTATGACCGGATCCTGGCGAGTGTTCGCGCCGGGGGAGCGGTGGAACAAGAGCCGGGGCAAGGCCCGAGTCGTCATAGAGACCGCCGATGCTGTTGCCGTGTGCTTCTCGGCCCCCGACATCCAGGTCGGCACGACCGCCCAGGTCGAGGCCGCGCTCGCCAATCTCGGTCCCGACCTGCTCGCTGACGAGTTCGACCCGGCGGATGCCGTCGAGCGGTCGTACCGATCGACGGCCCACGTTGCCGCCGAACTGCTCCTCGACCAGCGGGTCATGGCCGGCGTGGGCAACGAGTACAAGAGCGAGATTCTCTTCCTCGAGGGCCTGAATCCGGGTGCTCCCGCCACCGAGCTCGACGCCGCGACCCGGATGGCGCTCGTGACCCGGTCCCGGGAGCTCCTGTGGGCCAACAAGGATCGGTCCGTCCGATCGACCACCGGCAGCACCCGACGCGGCCAGGAAGTGTTCGTCTACGGGCGGGACCGCCGCAACTGTCGCCGCTGTGGCAAGGGGATAGTGGCGGCCGAGCTCGGGGACCCGAAGCGCATCACGTACTGGTGCCCTCGCTGCCAGCCTCACAGCTCGTGAGAAGATCGAGGGGCCGGACCATGGAGGCCCGGCCCCTCGGTGGTGCCGGTCGACGAGGGAGGGGATTCATCGACCGGCTACTGCTTGTCGGAGGATGGGTTACGCAGCCAAGGCGTCGTGGTTGTCCAAGTAGTTCTCTACAGATGGGTCCTCGTCGCCGAACACCAGCTGGATCAGCTCCCGAACACGGGGTGTGTCGGTCGCCAGACCGGCGGCGGCCCGCTCGCGGTCGGCTAGCTGTTCTTCGGTGACCATGACCAGGGCCGCCAGATTGTCGACCCGCTCATCGTCCCACCGGACGGGTTCACTGCTTTGGCTTGTTTGCTCTTTCGTTCCCTGTGTCATCTTGGACCACCCTTTCGCCCTGCTTTGGTCCGTTATCGGGATTCAACTGTTTGGATGATCCCGCCATTCCCTATCGGCCGCGTTCTTTAGCGCTATTAACCTTTCAGCGTTGCAGGACGATTACGAAACTGGCTTTCCGAAACTGCCGCGGGACCGGGTGTCGGACCCCTGAGAGGCGGAAGACTCAGATGCACCAACCGTCTTCGGTCACACCGCGTGTGCAGAAGGCGGTCAGAACGACACGTTCCGCGCTCAGACCTGACGGTGTGTCGTCACTCAGGACGGTTCCGAATTCGAGTTGCACCCGCCAGCCCCCGATCGAGTCGTCTCTGAGCCCGATCACGTCGAAGGTGACGAAGCCGCCCTGGGCATCGACTCCGACCGGCTCGCCGACGAGCGAGATCGACGAATCCTCGTTGCTTCCGATCACGGCGGCGATGGCGTCGACGAGCTCCTCGACGGTCGGAGCGACGGTGCCGACACCACGGGTGTCGACGAACGACGGGGCGAGACGGAACGAAGCCGGGGACTCCGAGTCGATGCACTCCCGCCCTTCGAGCTCGCCCGTTCCGGGCACGAACTCGCCCTCGTAGTAGTGGAAAGGATCGTCGACGCGGTTGGCCTCGCCTTCCTCGGCGGTGTCTCCGACCGCGTTGTAGACCCAGTGTCTGACACCGAGTGGCGTCTCCTCGAGGCAGAAGCCGAGTGAGCCCCAGCCGGCGCTGGCGCCGGCCTCGACCGAGCCGAAGTCGCGCACCTCGCAATCGGCGACCTCGGCGAACACGAACCGGCTCGTCGACGCGCCTCCGCCGAAGGCGTCCCGGTACATGACGATGTCGTGATGGGCTCCGATCGGCCGGAAGGCGAACGCCACCTCGGCGGCGATCGGCACGCTCAGGTCACCTTGGGCCAGCCCGCCCGCATCGAACTCGACGAGCATGCGGGCGGTGTTCTGCGAGGTATCGGTGCCGATATAGACGCGGTCGAGCTCACCATCGCCGTCCATGTCGGCCCGGGTGAGCGTGAGATCGCCCAGGCCCTCGAGGGGCGCCAGTTCACTCGGGCACTCGACCCGGTCCGGGCGGGGGGTGAGGAACGACGCCGCCACCCAACCGGTCACGGAGTCGTCTGTAGCGGCGGCCACGGCCCACCACTCGCCCGCGTCCCCGCTCTCGACGCAATCGCCCGATGGCACCACCTCGGTGCCGGCCGGCAGGGGCAGGATGATGTCGTTGTCGGAGCCGGGGTCGACGCGCAGGTTCAGCCCCCCGTCGGGGTCGTCGGGCTCGACGTCGACCAGGTGCGAGTAGGTGGGCGCCGAGCATTCCGCCGGTGGCGCTTCGGTAGTCGTGCTAGTCGACGTGGTCGACGAGTCGATCGTCGTCGACGTAGTGGGAAGCGACCCCTCGATGGTCGGCTCCCCGGTCGTTGTCGGACCGGCTTCGGTCGTGGTCGCGGAGCTGGAGGGTCCGGCCGTCTCGGTGTCGCTGCTCGAGCAAGCCGTGCCGGCGATCGCGACGATCAGGATCGCAGAGGTGAACCGCCGCAGGTTCTTCGCCATGCGGTCAAGTATCGGTGCTCAGCGAGCCGAACCGAGGGCACCCCCTGTCAGCGGAAGATCTGAGGGGCTCCCAGCTTGTCGTGGATGGCGTTGCAGGTGTTCGGATCGAGGCCCAGGCCCTGGGCGACCGCTCCCAGGTACTGGGCTTCGCGCTGGGTGTCGAGCTTCATGCCCATCACCGAGAAGGCGTAGGCCTGCTGGGCCATGGCTCGGGGCACCGACCGGCAGAATCCCTCGATGTCGAGCGGGGCTCGGAACTCGTTGCGCAGGAATTCGGCTTCGTGCTCGTCGATCTCGCCCAGGCGTCCGACGATGTTGTCCACCTCGGCCTGCTCGATCTGTCCATCGGATTTGGCCGCATTGATCATGGCGCGCACGAGGATCTCGGCCTGATCGTCGGCTTGGCGTCGATCGTCGTCGTTCAGCTGGGACGCGGCGGAGTCGCCGCCGCCCATGGCCGATCCGAGCAATGAGCCGAGGCCACCACCACCGAGGATCGAACCGAGGATGCTCGTCAGACCCCCGCTGCCGAGCAGGCTGCCCAACAGGCCACCACCGGTGGCGTTGGCTCCCAGCATGCCGCCCAGCAGGTCACTCATGCCGCCGCCGCCGAGACCACCGCCCAGGCTCGAACCCGAGCCGGATGACCGGCCCTGCGTCGATCCTCGCGACCGCCGGTCCTCGACGTTCTCGCTTCGATAGCCCTTCGGCACTTTCACCATGACTCTGCTCCGATCACCCGCCGGCGCCGAACCTAGCCGACCGATCACCGACGAGACATCAGTAGGTCTCGCCTGGCCTCACGCCGCGCCTTCGAACCCGGGAACCGGGCCGTCGCCGAGCCAGGCGTCGAAGAAGTCATCGAGATCCCGCCCGGACAACTCCTCGGAGAGGGCGACGAAGTCGGCGGTCGAAGCCGTGCCGCCTCCGAATCGCGCCACCCACTCCCGCAGGATCTCGAAGAAGACGTCGTCGCCGACCTCGAGGCGCAAGGCGTGAACGGTGGCGCCGCCGCGCCGGTAGACGCTGAAGGCGAAGATGTCGCCCCGGCCGGGATCGCCCGGGGCCGGAGTCGGCTGGTCCAGGGCTCGCCGCAGCAGGCGCGCCTCCAGCTCGGCGGGGTCAGCACCGCGCCCGAACTCGAGCCACAGGTCCTCCCCGTAGGTGGCGAGTCCTTCGTTGAGCCAGATGTCGCGCCAGGTGGCCGGAGAGACATGGTTGCCGAACCACTGGTGGGCCAGCTCGTGGGCGATGATCCGCTCGCTCGAACCGTCGCCGTCGGCCATGCTGCCGCTGAAGAGGCTGCGGCCCTGGGTCTCGAGGGCGAAGCCGAGGTCGGCGTCGAGCACGATGGCCCCATACCCGTCGAAGGGGTACGGGCCGAACAGCTCCGTGAACACGGTCAGCATCTCGTCGGTCTGAGAGAAGTCGACCTCGTAGCCGCCACGGAGGCCCGGGGGAACAGCGTCGAGCACGGGCACCCCCGCCCCGGGGTCGGCGTCGACGAGCTCGAACTCACCGACCGCCACCGTTGCCAGGTACGAGGCCATCGGCTGATCGACCCGCCACTCGGTCACGATGCGCTCGTCGATCGTCCGCTGTTCGACGAGCTCACCGTTGGACACGCCGAGCAGCGGTGCCGGCACGTCGACGGTGATCGTGTAGGTCGCCTTGTCGCTCGGATGATCGTTCACCGGGAACCAGGTTCGGGCGCCGGTTGGTTCGGACGCCACGAAGCTGAGACCGGGAAGATCGAACCACCCGGTGATCACGAACCGGGTGTCGCTCTCGATGGAGCCGGGGCTGCCCCGATAGTCGACGGCCAGCACAGCCGTGTCGCCGGCGCCGAGCGGCTCGGCCGGCCTGATCCGCAGCTTGTCGTCCACCTGATCGAAATCGGCCGGCTGGTCGTCGACAGTGATGGCGGTCACGTCGAGGCCGATGAGATCGAGCGAGAGCTGGGCCAGCGGTTCCTCCGCCACCAACTCGACGAGCGCTCGGCCTTCCATCTGGTCGTCGCCCTGCACGTCGACGCGGATGTCGATCTCGTAGTCGACGACGTCGTAGCCGCCGTTGCCGACCTCCGGGTAGTAGGGATCGCCCGCCGACTCACCTCCGACCACCGGTTCCACCGGAGCCTCTGTCGTGGTCACGCTGGTCGAGGTCGTGGTCACGCTGGTCGAGGGTGCGGTGGTACTCGAGACGATCGAGGTCGACGTCGCCTGGGCTTCCGTCGTGGGGTTGATAGCCGGGGACGACGATTCCTCCGGCCCGGCCGGACTCGAACAGGCGACCACCACGAGAGCGAACGCGGTCAGTAGCCGGCGGGCGAGCATCGGACCAGTCTGGCCGAGCCGGCCCGGGGGCCGGCTTCAGGCTGTGAGGATTCCCGGGATGACCGACCCCGAATCCAGTAGCTCGGAGGCCGGCACACCGAACCAGCCTTCGGCGACGGTCGCGTAGTACGACTCGAAGTCGACTGTCGCCCGCAGATTGCCGTCATCGAGCCGTCGGAGGGAAGGCGCTTCCCCGTGAACCCCTGGCTCGACCGGTCCGGCGAGCAAGGCGGTCGAAGCCGCTCCATGGTCCGTGCCTCCGTCGTTGCCATCGACACGGCGCCCGAACTCGCTGGTCGTCATGACCAGAGTCGATCCGGCCCTGCCGCGGTCGGCCTGGTCGGAGAAGAAGGCCCCGATTGCGTCGCCGAGCTCCATCATCAGGTAGTCGTGCATTCCTCTCTGGCCGGTGTGGGTGTCGAAGTCGCCGAGCGTCAGGTGAATGACTCGCAGCCCTACGTCCTGGCCCAGCAGCTGGCTCGCGAGCGCGAACTGCGATCCGAGCTCGGTGTCCGGATAGCGACCGCGATCCGCCTCGGGATCGAGCGCTTGGAGGATGTCGGAGAACGCGAGCATGTCGGCGATACCGCCGCGGGCGGCCCCCAGCGGACCGGTTCCGGAGCCGGCGGCCAGATCGCCGAGACCGCGCCGGAGCGACGCCAGCCACGGATCGCCCGCTTCGAGGAACCAGGCGGCGCCCGGGTCGCTCAACCCCATCGTCGTCGCCTTGGCCGATAGCAGGGCCGGGGTGGCGCGGCTACCGAGCGAGATCCCGGTTACCGGCTGATCGGTCTCGAGCTGGTCACACAATCGCCCGAGGAATCCGGTCGGCGGCATGTCCCGCCCCGAGGACTGACCGGCCCACCACCGCCTCTCCATCTCGAAATGGGAGCCGTCCGGCTGATCATTGGTACCGACACCGACCAAGGCGGCCAGGGGAAAGCCGGCCAGCCCGGAGAGATTGGGATTGAGTCCGAATTCGGGCGTGAAGTCGAGCAGCTCCTCGTCGGGTACGTGGACGGCCGGTCGAGCGTCGTACAACAGCCCGGCATCGCGGGGGACGACCGTGGCGAGACCG
>JAAUYH010107979.1_pt1 | contig 17041 bp, 20 predicted proteins | sample 7278061 | NCBI WGS metagenome assembly JAAUYH01 (sample SAMN14350203, study PRJNA611818) | marine sediment metagenome | isolation source: surface marine sediment (0.6m) | place: French Polynesia: Moorea | collected 2018-08 | reverse complement strand
GTTGAGTAATCTTGACTCAACAGGTCACAAAATGACACCCAGCAGAGTGGCTGTCCAAGGATTACTTTGACTATCCAAGTATCTTAGGATAGTGTAACGTAGGCTGAGAGCCATCTAAAAGTTCTATAAAGTTTGAGTCTCCCTCACCTTCGAGGGCATACTAAATCCAGAACCAAAGGGCATCCCAAACGTGAGGTGCCAAGGGTTGTGGTGGTTCGGTCTAAAACGTCATTCGCGAATTAGTTTTGGCCGGCTACTTGGATTGAAGTTACTGAAGGAGGGGAACGAAGGATCGCCGCCTTGCGGCGGCTGGGAAGAAGTTGACGGTGAGCGACGCGATTATTGCCAAACTAACGATTACGTTATTGTTGCACTTGTGTGTGTCTGATCTTTTGGGGTCGGGCACACACAAATCTTTACTCCTCTTCGTCCTACTCGTCATTGTGTCCCCGATCAATATCTATCGTGAGGCTTACACACGCACAATATAAGTTTCTAACTTTTTGTGTCTCGGGTAGGGGCAGGGGGTAGTGAAGGTTCACTATCTCCTTTCGTTCGACCTGAAGAATCATTTTCTGCAAGTGAAGCCAGCTCGGTGTTGGCTAGTGTTGGCCATATCGGCCCAATTCTGGCAAGTGAACCAAGTTCAAGTGTAGCATTTGTAGGTCCTGTTGTGGCAAGTGAATCAAGATCGGCATTAGCAAGTGCTGTTCGTGAAGATCAAGTTGTAACAAGTGTATCAATATCGGCATTGGCAAGTACTATTCATCAGAATCGAACCCTTGGGAGTGAAGGAAGTTATGCATTCACTAGTATTGCTCCAGTGGACATAGATCTCGATCCAACTCCATTAATTGAATCGACAATTGACTTGGTTGGTAATCCTATAATTCCAAAGGGATCGAACAATAATCCTGAAACTGTTCGAACTTCCAGTCGTACTGTTATCACTATTGATTCTGGCGCAACTTCTGTCAGTAATTGCACTAGAAATGCAAAAAGGAATTCCACTGTGGATTTCAACAAAAATTCCACTCGAAATTCCACACGTTCCGTTAAGAAATTATAACCCTAATTTTCGTATTCCTAAAATAAGGAAGAGCCGCGTTCACACGGAACTCGAAGACGTGAAATCAGGAAAAATCCTATTAACTCCGTTGGATATTTTCGTCGTTGTCCTCCACCCTCTTTGGCACAAAAAGGAAAACTGGATTATCACAATCGCGTTTCTAATAATTTCAAAAACGCATCTTTAATTAATTTTCAACCGATTTGGTATCCGAATAACCTCAAGTGCCACGTGTGCTCAACCAATTGCAATAGTTTTTCGCAATTAGAACAGCATTTTTCGACCACTAAACACGAGTAAAATGTTTAGAACTGCACACCGAAATATTTTTCTCCCTGCGGAATTTATTGGGGATTTCGCACTCCTCCATTGTGGGAAGCACATATTTCTTCGCGTAAGCACAACAAGAAAATCGGAACTAAAAAAGCTAGTCCCTACGGCTTTACGAATTAAATTTTTTTAATTTCTGCATCAAGAATTAAATTAAGTTTTAAACCTTCAAATCGACATTCGTTTAGTGTCGCAAAATGTCTTCGTCTGTTAATCCTGAACAACGAATTGCTTCGCAAACCAGATTGCAGGCAAAAGCTGACTGTTTCAAAGCAGTAACAGACCTCGGGAAAATTTCACTTCGTATTGCTGAAATTATTCTACAACTACACCCTCCAAATCTTTCAGCTGACAAGTCTGAAATTGTCAAAACTGTTGGATAACCTTTTCCACCTCTCAACCAAATTTCTAATGATGAATTAATAAGCAATCTATCATTTCCAATCTCATTAATAAAAGATGCTCTTGAATTCTACGATGTATCACCAATCACTCCAAACTTTTTAGCAAAGGTTGGTATTCAAGATATCACTAAGATTAACGGGAATGTTGCCATTTTAGTCTGGCCGTCGGCACTATTTGGTCTCCCAGAATACAGAGTCAAACCTTTAAGCAGTGCTTATTTAAAGTTAAACGATGTTGACGATTTGAATCGGATGAAGGAAACTGTTGAAATTAATGTTTCCCGAAACAATAATGAAAATTCTCAAATATCGAATCAGACAACAGATGCTTTAAATTCATCACATCAACACTCACTCAGTAATCCTAATCGAGAAATGGGAGTTACACAAAACAATCTTACTCCCGAACAATTCAACACGGGTGAATTTTCGTATTCGAATATTGGAGCTATACCTCGGCTACCAATTAACAGATCAACTCACCAAACGTCATCTGCTAATGTTAATGGCCGGTTTCGGGCATTTACGCATCCAACGTCCAAGTTTAGTGGCTTAGGTTCTATGCATGAAAATCTTGGCACTTTCCACCAGTCATACATTAATACTGTACTTGTAAGACGTTTAACTTAACAGAAAGAGAAGCATTCGCAATCTGTATGTTTTGTTTCCGACCAACAGTGAGGCTGGAAGATTTTATCACAAAAACGTCGTGAATCGAGCAAAAACAATTAATGAAGCATTCAATATGCTCTACGCTCGGTTTATGTCGAGTGAACGGCGTGACAGACTACTGCAGAAATGGAATAATCTGAAAATTTCTGATTTTACTGCAAAGCCAGGTGTATCTCGTCACACTTCCTTACGGGATATGTATTCTCTGGCCTCGTCAGTTCAACTACAACTTGGCACGTGCTACCAAGATGATCAGCATCTACGAGACACTTTGGCGAATGCTTGTAAAAACAAACCATGGTCTCATAGGCTAGCAGCAATGCCTACAAACAGACTTTTTGACATCGAAGAGTCCCTAGCGCGAGCTATAACAGCCGAAGAAGAGCTCGAAAGCAGTAAAAGAAAAGTTTTTCCAGCATTTTCAAATGAAGTTAGTCTCGCCGATTACTTGAATGATGTTAATTTTAATAAGAACAGATGTGGACTTCCATACAGAAAATATGGAAGTGGGAAGGAATTTCCACCATTATTTTCCACCCCCTACAAGAAAGCCGATGGCAAGAATCCTATCCGAGACTACATGCGACTCCTCTGTAGACTCTGCTTGTCAGATGAACACTTGTTACGAGAATGCCCTAAACGTTCTCCCACGAAACGTGTACGACTTGTTCGTAAGGTTTTTTCACTATCCAGCATTCCAAGCGAAAGCGAACAGTGTTTTGCAGCTCTTGACACAATTCAACAACTGAACGACGAAGAATGGAAGGAGTGTGCGGAACTAGTAAGTGATGAGGAGCAAAAAATTAGTAACGATATTACTTGGACTTGCTGTGTTAAAATTCATCCTTGCCTATTCCAGACCAAAAATTACGACTCAACACTCAATGAAATGGCAGACAGAGCTTTTTCTCACTCCGTATTATGGAATTCGAACAAGCACAACTATGAGAATCAGCAAATTTTAATTAATTCTAGATCCTCTCCACTTGAATTTGATGAAATTTGCATGGATGACGGAGCTCAAAAAAGTGTCACAGGGCTTGAAGCCTACAAAAAGTACTGCGTTTATACGTGTACGCCGGTTGATATTGTTCCAAGCAAAGAATCCTTTAAATTAGGATCCGGAATTTACCCAAGTTTGTGATCAACTGTAATCAGATTTCCGATCGGCTCCTAAGGAAACTTTCTTGAGTACGAAACAGATGCAATCGATTGTGATACCCCTCTCTTGTTTGGATTAGACAAAATGAAACAACATCGATGGTATGTGAACGAAGTAACAAATGAATTTTGTAATTACGATGTACCTACTTTGAAAGTTAAATTAACTTATAGGAAAGGAAATATGTATCTGGAATGGCCTACTTCTGTTATTTTTTTCAGCCGACCTGAATTATTGAAAATACACCCCGTTTTGCTCATCCTACTCTGAACAAGCTTGCAAATCTGTTGAAAAAAGCTACTCCTGAGAGGTACAGCAGTCATACTAGGAAGCTACTCGCAGACATAGCGGCTCATTGTCAATCCTGTCAAAAATAGCCCCGAAACCATTTTTGTTTCAAGTATCTATGCCAGATAACATTCAATTCAATCATGAAATAATTCTAGATCTTACTTGGATTGAACCTCGACCACATAAGCCAGTTTTGCATATTGTGGACCGTGGAACTCATCTTTCAGCAGCAGAGTTTCTAGTAGGTGAAAGCTCTGAAGATATTTGGAATACTTTTATCTCTTGTTGGGTCACTGTATATGTTGGATTTCCAGACATATTGTCGCATGATTTTGGATCTGCCTTCAGTTCAGGATTTTTTCAGAAAACATGTGCTGAATTTGGAATAATAACGAAGGAAATTCCTTGCGAATCCCACGACTCTCTAGGTCCGGGGGAACATTATCATGCACCGTTAAAATCAAAGGCTTTCAATCGCAGTGCTTGCTCTGAACAATACAGCCAATCCGGAATGACTAATACCAACACTACTTGTATTTGGAACTGTTCCGAAAATACCTCTAGGAATTGTTTCGCATTTGGCTCCCAATCAGAAAGAAAGATTTCAAGCTATGGAGACCGCTCGAAAGCACATGTAAACTATTGTCGCAAGGCAAAGGTTGAAAGTAGCTTCCAAGATGCGAACTAAGAGCATGGAAATTTTCGATATACAACCTGGATCCGAAGTACTTGTCTACAGGGAAAGGTTGAAGAGATGGACTGGACCTTTCATTCTGAAAAGCTATGACGGTAGGAAGACAGCCTTTGTAGACAGGGGCAACTTAATTGAACCGTTTTCAATTGTCAATGTTAAAAAATTTAGGCATGAATCTCCGTCTGCTGGGGACAGAATTGAAGTGTATTGGCCAGATGATCAAAAGTATTACCCGGGAACAATCGAACCTGTGACGATGAAAAAAATGAACATCAAGTGAAGTATGATGTTGGAGACTAAGACAGCTTAGTACTTGCTAAAGAAATTTGGAGACCTCATTTGGATCAATCGAAGTCTATTAGATTAATCAATTTATTGAATGAAGAAGTTTTGAATGCGAGCAACTCAATGCTGTCATCTGCTCAAGACTTTACGACATCATTTACCAACAACATACTAAGAACTGTATCCTCGGCCGACGATCCTAGATTTTTAGAACCTGCTCAAGATGAAATCAAAGGTATTCTGAAGCGCGGCTCTTACACGGTTTTTGGAAAAAAGATATACCTGGTGAAGCCGTAGTTTTGAATTTCGCATTCACAACGAAATCAAGAACGAAGAACACGGAAATAATAAGTTCAAATCTCGATTGATCATTCAAGGACACAAGGATCCTATGATAAACGAGATAGTTGCAGAAGCTCCAACCATTCTTCGATCCTCTACTCGACTGATTCTTTCCTTAAACAGGGCATACCAATAGCCTATCTGGGCTAGAGATTTGAAACAAGCTTTTGTTCAATCAGCATATCCTCTTGGTAGACCATTGTTTATCAATCCACCCTCAGTTCCAAATTGATGTCTATGGTAGGGCATCCACAATCCACAAAATAGTTATATTCAGTCCCTTAAGCCAATTTACGGATTGAAAGAATCCCCGGGATACTGGTGGCAAACGTACAAGGATTATCACATAACTGACTTGGAAATGAAGCAATCTTCTTTAGATCCTTGTCTCTTTTACAAAAAGAAAAGTGGAGAACTTTTTGGTCTGGTAGGAAGTCTTGTTGACGATGCCTTAGTCACAGGAAATCATAGTTTCATGACTCTTGATGCCGAGAAATGCCAACGTTTCGACGTGAAGGAAAAGTAGAACATTTTCCCATGAAATTTTGCGGTGTAACTATCTCAGAGGACGGTGATAGTTTCTGTATTTATCAACAAGAATATGCGGACTCACTCGAAAAGATAAGCATCAATAACTTTAGTGAGAAATATTTCGGCCATCTGCGCGGTCAGCTAGGCTACGTTGCTTCAAGTACGAGTCCGGACGTCGCGTACAGTTGTGCTATTTTATCTCAAGCTAAAGCTTCCGAATCGAGTGCTGAGCAGGTGAAGATTCTTAATAGCTGAATTGAACACTTGAAAAAATCAATTTAGCATTAAGATTCCGCATTTAGACTTCGACAGTTTATTTATCCAAGAGTATTCAGATTTAGGATTTGCAAATAATCCGGACCTCAAATCTCAGTTTGATATGATTATTTTACTGATGGATAAGTACAATAACGCGTACCTAATCCATTATGCCTCCTGGAAAAGTCGCAGGGTAATTCGATCTGTCTTAGCAGCTGAAAATTATGCATTCGTTGCTTGTGAAGATTTTTGCCAAATTTTAGCTCATGATTTAGGAAAAATAGTAGGTAGAAAATTTCCAATTCTTCTGATGACCGACTCAAAGTCGGTTTTTGATACCATAACAAAACTTTCAAGTGCATCTGTAAAAGGCTGATGATAGATATTTCTGCACTTCGAGAATCATACACTTCTGGCCAAATTACGAATATCGGGTATGTTCTTCTGAATATAACCTAGCTGATCCTTAACAAAAAAAGTCTAAGACAGCAGTACTCGAAAAGTTACGGTCACCGGGAAAAGTGAATCTTTCTGTTAACTTATAGATTGTTCACGAAGAGAATTTTTCAAAAAACAGTCAGAAACCCGTTTCTGATACGAAACAAAATTAGTGACTTTCACAAATTAATACGATGTTTCGAAAAAATAAGAAAAAAGAGAAGATGGTGAGTGTCATTCCACGTAAGTTGAGTAATCTTGACTCAACAAGTCACCGAATGACACCCAGCAGAGTGGCTGTCCAAGGATTACCTTGACTACCCAAGTAACTTAGGATAGTGTTACGTAGGCTGAGAGCCATCTAGAAGTTCTAAAAAGGTCGAGTCTCCCTCACCTTCGAGGGCAGACCAAATCCAGAACCAAAAGGCATCCCAAACGTGAGGTGCCAAGGGTTGTGGTGGTTCGGTCTAAAACGTCATCTTTACCCAGATTGCTCCAAACACCAATGACAAGAGCTTTATGGCGGCTACGGGAACCCATTTGAAACGCACTACACTCAATTATTGAGCCAGTTCTGCAAAAGAATCAACTCTCGGATCAAGATGGAACAGCACAGCTAGTGTCGTTGTACGTTTTGGTGTTTCTCAGCGAATCATATTGCTCAGTAAACCTTCCAAAATATGAGGCAAGCAGTGATCCTTCAAGCTACTTCCCATTGTAGAACCTATTCATTTTCGACGCAGAAGCACATGATTCGACACTGTTTCGCAGGTACTATGCTTACATCTGTGCGAATCGCTTACATTGTTTCAAAAACAGCTATTTTGGCTGAGGGCCGCCAGTACTTTTGTATTAACAGCTGTAAGAGAGGATTCACAGAATGATCGAACTTTGCGAAATACTACAAAGGGGTCATGGTGGATACTACAGTGTTCGGGAAATTGGTGTGAAAACACGTGATGAGCTGGTGAACGTGGGAGGCGGTTAATGTGGATCGGTAAAGCGAGTGAACAAACCGAAGCGCATGGCTAATCGGGCGTTGGGATTGGGGCGGTACGATGATGCTGCGCTTGCTTAGGTAAGCACGGCCAGATGTTATCTAAGATTGCTCGCGCCAAGAAGAACATCCATACTGCAAGTTACAAAGAATTCAGAGAAAATATGATGATAATAACTCAATTGTCAACATCGTCCACCGTGTCTTTAATACAATCCAGCGCAACAACTATTATGAACTATGCGTGTGAGTATGACGTATAGAAAGGGAAGTACGATGAATGATTACGATCATTATACGAGTCATAGCAAGCGCAAGCGTCTCGCACACTTCAACTAGATTTGCAAAGCGATCGAATGCAAGGGAACCTTGAATGTGTGCACGACAGACCGCAGTCGTATCTGCAACTACTGGCAGGATGAAACTGATCTATGCTATTGGTGAATTACAAATACGTCATCAACAGTGATGTTGAAAGGCAGCGTGAGAGTGGGGCAATGATAATATCGGCATGGAAATCGAGGTTTACGGCAGAATCTGTCGTTTTGGCCGGTATGACTTGACTTGCGAGGGAAGGGAATCGATCTGCAGATATTGCGCTTTTGTTCTCGCTCACCCTACTCCCCCAACTCTTCCTCAACAATCGTTGAATCTGCTCATCCCCTTTCCCTTGTGCGTCTGAGATTAGCCGCAGCGTTACGTTTCACGTGCGATAACGTGCTACTCTAAACCAATTTACACAATGGCTTTGATCAACGCAGCTGTAGAAGACTGGCATACTTTTGTATAAAGGTTGGTCTTCTTGTTCATGTTTCGTTCATTCTCTCATTCACTCCACCTCCCTTCTCCTTTCAACAACATCATCAACTTCTTCATCAACCGCTAACACTCCATCAGTACGATTCTAATCACAATGACTTGCTCGATGAAATTCAACAAGACCACCATTGCTCGTACCAACAAGAGCGCATCGGTTCGAAAGCCGAAACCGAGACCGACCAAGCCAGCGCCTGCAGCGAAAAGCTCATAATGCATATCGGCACCACCTCGCCAACATCACATTGAGTACATATCATCGACATGGCACGGACCTGTGAATATGCGAATGTCGCACGTCTACGATAGCGCAAAAGTATTTATGTAAACGAGATCTATTCTTATCATTGCTCCCATCTCCACTTTCCCATATCTTTCTCTCCCGTATGCCATCTTCAGTATTTCTTTCGTCGTAGATACCTGCATTTATCAAGTTCAGCGCTGTGTCGCGCGTAAGCCCAATAGCAAGGACACGATCAAACGGGCGCTCTTTTTTATTTCGCTAAATTAACTTTTTTCTATTATTTTCACCGACTCCGGCCCCCATGTCGCTTGCTGTTGTTAATCTCGAAATGTGTGCTCGCTGTGCATACCAAGATGACGCCTCCGCGAGATATCATTTTATTCTACTTAACAGCGATGCGATCAATGTGTTGTCCCCACTACTCACCGCCGACGCGGCGCGAGCGATGGTTCGGTCGTCACGGGGTCGCGATCACTGGTAGACTACAGCACGATCGAAAAAAGCAGGGCGCCCACATCATTAGCCTGGTTGAGGTCGACGCACTGCAATTCTATTCATTCATTCGCGTTCTTCTCCCACGAGCTGTGTTTCTCCTCACCTAACGCACACACCAGTCTCAAGGTGGCTAATTCGAACGACTAGTTAACCGAAATCATACGTGACACAAGGCTGTCGAATCTGCCGCTGCGTCATCGGCTTCGGAAGCAAGCCTAACCAACCAGCCGACTCGTTTGGTGAGAACCAACAAACACGCGCCGAATGAACAACCGGCGCGATGCTCTTCCGCACCATCACGACCACGCGCAACAACGCAGGAAAACCTGAACGGAGATCACACGTCGACGCGTGGGCACACCCGTCACCTCGCCGCACGTCGTCCACACGCAACAAGCCGGCATCGGCGGTGCAGCCGGGGGCGTGCTGCGGGAGATGCAAGATGGGCGATACGAAACAGCTAACGTACGGGGATTGTGTGTGATTTACGAGTCATCGGTGTCGTTGCCCGCCAACGGAAGCGCGGCGATTAAACAGTTTCTGTACAGCACGTTTAGATTTGGCGAAGTGGAGGGAAGCGGAAGCCGCGGATAGCTTGCGCGGGCCCTCGGGGCAGCGCGAGTTTCTGGCGGCGTTGCGGCGCTGCGCGCCGCTATCCCTACTGGAACGGCGCCTACTGTCGGACTCGCGGCTGAAGCGGCGGCCCAGGGTGAAGCCCCAGCTGCCGATGGAGCGGAACTCGTCGCCGGGGCCGTGGTCCAGGGCCTCCTCGGAGAGGGCGCGGCCGCGCAGGTTGAACATGCTGGGCGCGCGGCTGACGCGGGACTGCGCGCGGGCCAGCACGTCGCGGATCTCCTGCTTCTCGTCGGGGAGCAGGGCGGTGGGGAAGACGACGTCGAAGTGGACGACGAGGTCGCCGCGGCCCGCGCCGCCGGCGCGGCTCAGGCCCTTGCAGGGGATGCGCGACGTGTCGCCCGGGCGCAGGATGTTGACGCTGGCCACGGTGATCTCCTCGCCGTCGATGGCCACCACGCGCGCCGCGAAGCCCGACAGCGCCTCGCCCAGCGGCACCTGCAGGTGCGTGTGCAGGTCGTCGCCCAGCCGCGCGAAGCGCGCGTGCTCGCGCTGCGCCACCACGTACGCCGTGCCCCCCAACCGCACCTTGTCCCCCGGACGGTGCCCCGGCCGTATCACCACCTTGTGCACCGGCCCGTTCGGCGTCGGCTGCCGCCGCTTCGTGCACCCCCCGTGCAGCTCCTCCAGCGTCAGCGGCAACGTCACGTCCGCCGCACGCATCTTCTCGCGCCTACACCGCCGCCTCGCGCCGCATTCACCTCCGGCCACCCGGTGCCGCGCTGTGCCCCCTTCACTCTTCCGCACACCAGCAGTACAGTTACGCCGTCGCGAGGGTAAACGTCGGCTGCCGCTGCCTGGTACAGTTCAGTTTGAGTCGACCAATTCGAACGGACCCCCGGAAGGGTACGCAACTGAGGGGGCGTCGAAAAATATGTGCATTTCGATCCGATCGATTGAATTAATTTAATTCCGTTTGTTCGTTTACGTTGGACGCAGCAACATTGCGTGCGCGCATACTGTGCTCTTACGTTTACTACGTACTCTTCTTAGCTATTCTTACACTGCTTCATTTCTTTCGTGTGTGGCCTCGCTCTTCTACCGATCCGTACGATATTCCAGTGTATTTACTCTCAGCGCCCAGTCAGTGCACACACCCGCTCACCCACCCAACTGCTCTTCAACATAGTACACATTACGTAGCTGAGGTGGATTTATCTGTTTACTAAGTTAAACTGCACCTTAAGTCAGTAGTAATGTTTGACGCCCTTGTGTGAGTGAAGCTTCATTGCAGCACTAACGGAAGAATGCCAAAAACTTCGACTTGTTATCTCGCTTCCTCGGCGACGGCGTCCGGATTGCACGCTCACTGCCAGCACCGCCACGTCCCGAAGCGGACGACGTATTTTCACTATTTTTCGCCGCACTACTTTCCTTTCTCACCGCCACCGACTCCTTGCGATTCACGCGACCATCACGGCTGTACCGCCGGCTGGTACTCGAGGTAGACGTGGTGGTCATCGCGGCCATGGGTAGAGGTTGTGGAGAACTAGCATTGCTGATAGGTGCCTGCTGTTCTTGCTGCAAGTGTTGGTGTTGTTGATGTTGCACTCGACTGGCGTTACTGTCCGCCGGCATGCTGGATCGTTGAAACGCACGGCGGCCCGTGCTCTTCGGTTCCTCTTCGACTCTAGAAACGTCAGAAAATTCACGGCCACGAGCCGTAAACATGCTCGCCGTACGTCTCATCGCGGGCCGAGTTTCTCTTTGCGCCACACGACCCAATACGTCCTTCAGCGCACGGCGTTCCGCGGGCAGCAATCTCTCAGGGAACTGTACATCAAACCTAACAATCAGATCACCACGATGATTCGGCGACCCACGCCGTGCGAGTCCCTTGCCGCGGACGACATGCGTATCCCCAGGTTTCGCCACGGAGTCGTCTATAACCACCGGTATCTCCTCGCCATCAATGCCCACCACCTTGGTATTCACCCCAGTTAACGCGTCACTCAAATGAATCGGCAATGTGATGAGTAGGTCATCATTTCTCCGCGAAAACTTGGCATGTTCTTTCTGTTGTATCACAAACACGACATCGGGTGCACGGTACTCATCGCTCTCACTTCCCGCGTTACGAAAACGGATGCGGTCACCGGGCCGATAGCCGGGCTTCACGTCGATGCGTAGTGAGGTGATCATTGGTTGCAACACGCCATCCTCGTCACGAACCTGACGTTGCAGCTTGCGTCGTTTCGTACAGCCGGTATGCAGCTCTTCGAGAGTGAGTGGCAGTGGAATCTCTCTGTCGGGCGCCTTTTCACGACTTTCAAATCGAAACTGTGCGCGTCTTTCACCAAATAACGCCGAGAACAACTCTTCACCATCAAGCGGGGTCTCGCCTTCGCTGCGCATCTTCCTCTCGAAGTCGGCCGCGAACTTTCGGCGATACTCCTCGTTCTCAAAGGGCGAGGACGACGAAGATGTCATGCTCGAGAAGGAAGCGGCGGCACCGGTGCTGCGGCGCAGCTCGGCGTCGTGGGCGGCGCGCGCGCTAGCATCGGACAACACCTCGTACGCGGCGCAGATTTCCTTGAACTGTGCCTCGGCGGCGCTGCGGCGCTCGCCGGCGGGCTGCTTGTCGGGGTGCACGCGCAGGCACAGGTCCTTGTAGGCGCGGCGGATCGTGGTGCTGTTGGCGTCGCGGGAAACACCCAGCACGGTGTAGAGATCGCGCACACTCATCGCGCGGTGGGGGGTGGTGCGTTGGTGGCTTGCGTTACTCGGCCGGTGTGCTGGTGTACAGTTGTGCGGAGGGACACGGATGGCCGGGCCACTGGCGAATTAAGGTGGTATCGTGCTGTCGGGGGGCGCAAGGTGTGGCGGCGGCGTGCGTATACCGGCGTTGCTGCTGCTGGGTCGGTTGGGTCTTGCGCATAGTCGGCTCGAGGCGGGCGTGAGTGGATGCGTGCGCTTGTTGGGATGCACGTGTGGGTGGCGAGTGTGTGAGCGTGGGCGAAGAGTTTGCGACTTGCGAGATTGGTTGGCCGGTGCTGTGGCGAGTTTAGAACGGGCGAGTACCACGCGGTGGGCGGGAGCGGTGTGGTGCGGGCGATTGCCGGTGTGGCTGGACGTTCGGGGATTGCTTGGGGGAAATGACAAAAGTTTGAAGTGATACCTACCACGGCAATGCGCCAATGCGCAGACCGTTGATTCCGTGCATCAAGATAGAAAACGGATAAAAACCGGAGAATTTACACATAATAACTAAATATAAAAGTGAAAGTGCACGGCATCGTGCCACGCGCGGCTGTCCCGAAATTGAAGCCATTTCGCCAATGGCCACCCACTGTATTCGACATTGGTGTCGTGGAATCGTGGAACGCGTGAGTGGACCCCTCTCGATCCGGTTCTTCTTCTCGTTTTACTACAGCACCGCGCGCTATCGCCCATGCCAAGAACTACGGTAATCGACACATCGCAGGTTTCGGGAATGGCGGCATTCACCCTCACCCTCGCACCTCAACCCAACCCCACTCCGCACCCCCCTCGCTGTTCGCGACTCACCCCCAATGGCTTGTGCGTGTGTGCGCGTGTGAATTGAGGGTGCCAACGCACACGAGGACGTGCCGAGTGGGGCGTGTGCGCTCACGCGTGCAATTTACAAGCCCTAGCACACCACCACTACGAAATGCACGTAATAACGTGCGATTGGACGCCGCGAGCATTAGGCACTGCGTGTGGCACATTGCCTGTGTGGGCTTTCAGCATCCATCATGCACAGCGCACCGGCACTAGGTAGCATGGTTGGCTTCGGGTGAGGGTTTCACCCAAGGGTATTCAATTCGTTATGCACAACTGAGCTAACTCGGCGTTGCTTTTTTGTGACGACTCGAGCACGTCATGTCCTTCTCACCCGTGCGTGTGAACGATGCTGCGAAGCAAGTGCAAACAGTCCGTCTTTCCCTCATTGTTTTGTTCCCCTCCTAGTCTCTCAGCTTTGCACTGTATCTCCCCCTCGTGTATCTCGTCTCAACATCTCGCCCCTCTTTACGTGCCCTGCACCTGATGCACTCGTGTCTCTCATGCCCTTTCGCTTACTCTTTGCAGCTCTTGCTATTTCTAAATTAGGACCGTACCGTACTGCACAGTATTGTACTGTACCTCATTCCGCTTCGTGCACCACTCGCGCATTTGCACTTCACCCTACACCACACACCTTATCTCTACTTGCTTCAACTTTATTGTGCCCTAGACTCACCAACACCTTCACACTCCTTCGTTTCGCATGTTTATCCAACAATTGTTCGAACGTTGTGCCGTGCACCGGTACAGCATAGTACTTTTCTATCAGCAACTGATCTTGAGCAGCGTTACTTTGATAGGCATTTTTGTATATTGATCGATTTGGTCATCGACCACAGTACCACCGCAACGCATTTGATTGCGCATTTCTTCAATATACACAGCACTATCATTTTGTAGCGTCAGATGTTGATTTGACAATGTCTACGAGCGGTCCGTACTGTATTGGCCCTCGTGTTTGTTTGGATCAACTCTTATCATGAACAGCGTACTTGCTGTAGGATTGCTCATCTGGAATACTGTACTGTACTGTACTTCCCGTTGCTCTGAGCCGTACTCCTCCATTGCACTTGTCTGAGCAGACACTCCGACTCACACACACACACCCTGCGCGGACATTTGTTTGAATAATGCACCTACCGGTAGAATTGATACTGTACGGGGTACAACTTGATTAACTCCATCGCCCGTAGTAATTCTGTTTACACTTTCTAATTTCTGCTTCCGTATCATTGTTGATAGATTTGTTGCTACGCTTTCTATTCGCCTTGAATATACCACGCACTGTAACTGGACTGCCTGCCCATGTAGTGAAATTAATCAACTGGGCCAGTACAGCATGGATCGCTCACCTACCCATCCCATTAATGAATTCGCAATCCCATTCCGTACTGTACGTGTACTACTGTACCCATCTTCATTCCAACACTGTATCATCACATACTGCACTGTAGTCTACACTGTACAGTACTGTACCGTGCGTTCACCCTTTAGCAGTTTTGCAGTTGCATTATTTAACTAGTGTACCTGGAACTTCCTTCTTATTCCACGTTTTTATCAACTGTACGCTAGTTGTGCCGTCACTTGTTAAATCCACTCTCGGCTTTCGACGCGCGCTTGTCGTTGGCGCAGGTTTCCTTGAATTCTGATTCACTTCCTCCTTTCCGTTTAACCACCTGTCATTACTGCCCTTCACCGCCCATAGTCATCTATTTTGGTGCTTTTGCCGTTAACATAGGCGTTTGCAAAATCTTGCCTTCCCTTACACTGTAGATCAAATACGCTACGTGTATTGTGCTCACTCTACTAAATCATCGGCGAATCCACGTCAAAAACAATTCTGGTAACATTATTTTCACAGAGAAAAGCCCAAGCAATATGCTCCAATTGAAGTGCTGAGCAGTCCATTTGATTTTTTCAAAAAATAAAAAACTAGCAATTCTGGAGAAATCTCGGGTGTTAGATGATCCTTACTAGAACTGCATATTTATAAAACACTTTATAGCAACAAATACTCTAGTTTCAACAATTTAAAAGCAATTCATACACAAATGTACTCAAAACTTTGGAATGTTCTCATTTTGCTAGGGATTCAATCTTTTCTAAAATGATTCCATCAACTTCATAATCACGAGGTATCAATAATCTCAAAGTTAATTCTAATCTGGCTTTGGATTGTAGCCTTCCCCAAATAAACCTCTATATAATCGAAGAAATAGCAAAAAGCGTGGGCATCAGATGATCACAGTATCCGTATCAGGAACCACTTTAATTTTATCTTCATGACGGATTGATAGTGGTAGAATAGAAGAAAAATAATCTACGAAACAAACAAAATTCGGTCATGGCTGCAGCAGACGCTCAACCCTTCTTACAACTCATTCATACGATTCTAACATCAACAGAAAATCTTGATCCACAATTTCTATCACGGCCCGATCGAAGACTAATCTACTTGATCAGAGTATCTACGTAAAGCAAACCTACTTGAAACAATTGACCAAATTTCAGGTAACAATTAATTGAACGATGTATCGTGTAGTCCGCAAATCTATCGAGCAGGTGAGAGATCTCTGATAGCATCAGAAAGAAAACACATTGGAAATGCATAAGAAAGTAATTCAACCCCACTTCGTCAATAAAGGTAAACAACTAAGACTATCAGATAGAAATCGAGACAATCATAATTAAAATAGCAATAATGATAACCATACACGATTTGGCAAATAAAATACGGATTACAACTCAGTTGCGGTAGTAGAAACTAGCCTGAAAACAGTGCCATTGGGATCAAATCATGCCACGAAAGGATGCTCTGTAGTACTGCTTAATCAATTCTGAAAATGTACGATGTGCGTATGATACAACTTAGGATGATTCAAATAGCTAAATTAATAAAGCGACATTGAAAAAACTGCGTAACTTGCTAAACAGGTACCAAATGTGTAATTTGTATTATTTTGAATTGGTTGTCTAATATTTTTAATCGAAATATCATGATCCGAGAACTAAATTCACACAAGAAATTACTACCCTACAATTTTGAATTCATTTAAATTTCAGAAAAATCGACAGGACAAGAAATTCTCTCCTCTTCAAAAATCAATCCCGAACCTTAAAAATATGTCAGTTAATCCAAGATTGTCGATGGTACTATAAATTAAGCTGTGGTGTTGATCTAGATGAATGCATCACAAGGCATAATTCATATATTTCAAGGCGGCATACAATGAATTTTAGTGAAGTAAATAGATAATAAAACCATATCACTCACATTTCCTAAAATTTCGGTTTTGGTTTCAAAAAATTTGTAATTAAAGGGGTTTAGATTACAAACTGCTCGAAATCATACTTGCACGGGGATCTAACATTGTTACGCACGATCATAAAATTAGAAATTGAACGTTTTTTCGAATTCATGATTTGTCACACAGAGTCTTATTAATTTAATCATTTAGATTCATCCGTAAAGTAGAAATATCGGATAAAGAGTTATGGCATCATCGATTCAAATAGGTGGAGGGTTGGCTCGTATAGTTTTGGCGAACGTACAAAGAATTTATAGAAAAAATGCAACGCTTCGTAAAGAACTGCTGTTTGTTTAGGAGAAGAACTCAATCCACGATACATTAGAGGGGAGGGTAAGGAAGATTCTGTACTCTGAAATGCTAGAGTCGAGAATGTATTAAAATCGTGACTACTTCAAAGATCGTCAATGCAAAAGTAGCGAATGACAAAGAAATAAGTTTCAAAGGTTCTATTTCAAGCCAATATATTGTGTTCTTACATCAGCTATCACCTTCGCATGAAGGAAACAACTCAAATAGCTTAAATAAATAAATGGAAAAATAGGAG
>JAAUYH010033433.1_pt1 | contig 17041 bp, 1 predicted proteins | sample 7278061 | NCBI WGS metagenome assembly JAAUYH01 (sample SAMN14350203, study PRJNA611818) | marine sediment metagenome | isolation source: surface marine sediment (0.6m) | place: French Polynesia: Moorea | collected 2018-08 | reverse complement strand
GATCTCACTGAACCTCAGAGCAAGACTGCAGAAAGCGCGAATTCGAGACATTCGAAGGGATGGAAGAAGAACATTGGGAGTCAACAGAGAACTTGACGCCGTTCGACTATTTGCACTTAGAGCTACTAGATAAGGTTGAGAGACTCATCTAACAAGAAAGATTGTGCTTCTAGAGAACACAGTCCCCGAAAGGATACAGCAAGTACCTGTCGAAGAAGCGAGCACATGGATTTCTCTATCAATGGGATTATACGCATGTCTGACTTGGAATAGCTACGAGGCAATTTCCCGAAAAGACGATTACCCTACGAATTTATGTACGGAGAAGCAGAGGCTAGTCACTGCCTAAAGATGATACAATGCATTATGCAGCGGACGAGGTGACATTACTGTGGCTAAAAATAGCTGTACAAACACTGGGCGAGAAACCCTGAGTCCCTGTCTCCGCCCAGGGAATAAGAAATGTCGATAAGCTTGAGAATTAGAATCAGGGTATGTAAGAGTAAAGGAGTTTCAGTTTCCTGGAACATTTATTCTGCATAGGATTCGGAACTCTTTCAAAAGTAAAACTGAAATACATCAATTTCGGTTCGTTCTCGTGCCATTATAGCATGTTCTTTTTATTAAAAAAGTAAGAATTTAGCAAATCAAATGACTTCTTGTAGATCACTTTATATCGAAGTTGAAACTGACGCTTGACAGTAGCAGATATCTCATTTGCATCATCAGTCAGGAGGCGTGCTTTCTAGTTCTCGATGCGTGAAATCAAGAAACGAAAAACTTTAAAGCGTTGCCCAACAATGGTGAAGTTGGAGATCGTTTCTGATTAGCGCAAAACCGAATCCTGTCTGCAAGGGTAAGATTTTTTCATTGCGATGAATAACCTGAAGATTTTGAGAAGTCCTGGGACTGTACAACTTTTTTGCATATTAGGCATATCTAATCGAAATTGATCGTTAGTGCTATAATGTTTTAAGTTCACATCATGGACTATAGACTCGAATCGAACGCACCTTTTTTGCCGATAGTTGTGCTGTGAATAGTGAGAAAGTGGTTGAGACATGTTGAGTTTGGGCCGCAATTTCCTCTCTAGTATTAGTTTTACACTAGAGCTTTTCATTTTTCCACATTAGTTTCTTCGTGGCATTCCGATTTCCTTTGCGCTAAATTAGTTTATTGGCTCTTTTTTATTACAAGTACAGTGGGGTCCAAAAAGTCTGAACCCGGCTTTTCAATAAACATACACACACAGAAGTACAACCAATTAAATTTACTTTTACGTACCAATCAATATTTACACTAGCAATCACTAACGTTTTTTATAACCTTTCAGTGTTGTTTCATTGGATGAGACGATCAGGTGGAGTTGTTGTCCAAGGATGTTCCTTCCAAATGACATTTTTAAAGTATTGTATGATGCCTTAAATTTTGTTTAAATTAGAGGGAGTTCAGACTTTTTGGACCCTACCGTACACGCTCGCTTTGCGCTAACTTTATGTAGTGTTTGTAGTTCATACAGTGCTGCACTATCGCATCAATGTACAGTACAATGCAGTCTGTCGTATGATACATGAAATTGTGTCTGTGCTTTTAAATGAGGTACCCGTAACTGAGATATTCCTGTAATAGTTTCCGTATTCCGTGCAGATTGGATGTTGACATTTTGTTTGCTGGCTAGACACTGTTGCCAGGAAAGTACAATCTTAGAGCCTGTAGCGCTGTTTAGGTCGAGATAGGTTTATCCCTTAATTTAATTTCGTTGAATGTTTGACGGTTGCAAAGTTACTGTTAGTATTACTTGTTCAACAAGTCTGAACTATACCTTGACGACATAGCTATCTTTATTCAGTGTGCAAATTTAGAGAAACGCTCCCAACAGGCTCCGTCTTAAGAACCAAGCTTAGTTTGGATACTTCAAATTAAAAGAGCGTTTCACGACTGTACCTTCTGCAATACATCGTTTGTTAACTCGATCTTGAATTCATAGAATCGTTACTTGCAAGGACTCACAAGTATTTCAAGAAGCTTACAATTTCAAACAATGGTCAGAATCAAAACGACAAAAGTAGAAGAATATCGAAAATGAGCCTGGTTCTATCAAGCTGCCGATTATCTGTTCAGAGGAGTGATAATGTAATCACTCCGACGATTCAGCAACGAGCCAATATTTATTGCTCTTTCTTTCTGATAAATCACGCCAATACTATAATCAGATTTCGAAGATACCCAAAGTTCGTTTAGGCCACGAAGAGTTATTACACACAGAGTAGAGTGACAATCGAGCATTTTAAGGGCAAAATGAACGAAAAAGTGAATGTACTAACACCTCTAGAACTGGTAAGTATTGCACATTTCGAAGGACGATAACAAAAAAATCGAATTCTCGACGCCCGAATTCTACAGTACGGTGAATCAGTGACTCGTGTACTGAGAGAAAGCACGCGGATGATTGATAACGAATACATAAATAGTCGAGATACTCCGAATCCTCATGAATGAGTTTATGAATAACAAGCGCAGTGAAGCCTCCCCTACTTTACAGTTAGTACGACAAAAATGTGGTTTACTCATTGGGTGGTATTCGCAATGTCAAGTTGAATGAATAACTGTAGCTTATTCTTGCTACGTATGTTTGTCCACGGGAGACGGTGGCATTGTAATGACCAAAGCAGTCGCAGATAATTTCCATTTCCCTTTCGAAACTGTGGGATTGGTAGGTACAAACACTTCTGCAACCATTTGTTCACGTGTAGTACTATCGTATAAAGGCAGCAACACATAGGTAATACCCTGTTTCACAGCCGCCTTCTCTCGCATTTCCTCATCACCCCACCATAATGTACACTTCGGCAATGAGCCTTGTGGCCCATCGGATAATTCTACAAACATCTTGGTCGAATTCCACAATCCGCCTTCGATGGCTAGTCCTTCAACTGTCCACCCTCTATCACCCTCTCCACTTAAAACTGGATGCACTTTGTTCTCTGGGACACCTAATTTCATTGCCTCCACCTGTCCCAATGCTGATAGCAGTGCACCTGATCTTAATGCGGACGCCACATGAATATGTGATCCAATATGTGCGGCTGGTGCAATCCACTCATAGCTGGTTCGCAACTTTCGCAACAATGAGCGCACTGTTTTTTGTGCTCCAATGTATTCTGCCAAGCCCGACCATTCTTTGGGCAGGGAAGACGATCCATGAACATCCCAGTTTTCTGCTGCTTGCTTAAGCGACGAGCATCTGGGAGAATCTCGCGCATTACCATCGAGAACATCAAGAAGATTCAGCATATCATCACGTACCATACTTATCAATTCCAAGCACAGCAGTTCCTCGCGTTGCATAAATCGATCCAAGGCGTTTGATGTATCAAATTTATGTTCGCACGTCCTCTTGGCATAGGGAAGCTGTTCCAACAGTATTTGTAAAGTCTTTCTAATCTCTCGAGTGATATCCTGACTCGACGCAGCTTCCGTGCTTGCAAGCTTTACTGCTGCATGTGGAAGGGTAAGAGCCGAGAAAACGTCCAAAATGTTCCGACCCTCACGCTCTTTATAACTTTCACTTGTCTTTGGTGGCATACCAAACCAGTCAGTTGGAGCCAATACTGGTAGATTCCTAATTACTTTTCCCATGAGAGGGTCATCCACTGGAACATCCACATTACTCTTAACAAGAGTTGGGTCCACGACAGGTACATTCGGATTTTTATAATCAAGTAATAGCACACGCTGGAACAAATCCGAGATAAATTCTTTCAAAACTTCGGAATCAGCCTTATTCTCGACTCGACCTCCATAAACAGGAACTGCCAACATTTGAATCAGTGCACTTACCTTTTGACGGTCATTCGATCCCAAATCTGGGTTGCGATGATTCTTCACCGAGTCCCAAGCAGCAACCAAGTCACCTTCGGTGAAGTCGTAAGGCTTCGAAAAACCAACAGGAGAATATTGCCTACGTTCGAGAAGCGCACCATGCAGCCAGGTCACCGCAATATACGAGCGACGAAGCCAGTCATCACCATTGAACCGAGCATTCAACACAGCGTGACATCTACTTAAATTTGTCCTCAGAGACGGTGGAACTTCAAAAGCCAGCACACGGCAATCGTGCGCAAGATCAAAGAAAGGCTGATACACCAATGTTCCGACTTCAGCTGCGAGAACGAGTAGGAAGGGAAGACCTTTTTGGTTTTTGATGATTTCCTGTCTAAACTTCTCGACGCATTTTCGCGATGCAAGTTGGACATTCTTCATCAACAAAATGAACGACTCATTCGCAGCACGAGTCTTCAATGCGACAAAAATCTCACCAATCACTTCTGGGGTGTGTTCATTACTTAAAGCGATACTTTCGACAGTTAGTCCAATATGGTTGGCCGTGCTCAGCGTTAGGTCACATGGGTCAGAGTTCGAGCCTCGGGAACAAAGGAGCAAGGCAGGGAACAGCCTATCCTCTTCACTTGCTGCACCATCATTCTCCTTTGCAGCAGCGCACAACTTCATCATGGATGATAACACAACATCAGCTCTGGTTGAAGAGCCATGAAGTGTTTCCGAGCCACCGGGGACAGCACAACCAAGTTGGTCGAACAGCTTCGGGAGCTTGCCAGCTTCATTACATCCGATCATCAGAATTTGCATCAAGGACGATGCGGCATCGCTTGCAAATCCAAGATGATCCTCTGCAACTGTCAATGATTTTACAGCATCCAGTCGCCGACATATATAAGATTGCGTGACGATACTCGATTCTAATGTGCATTTGGTCTGAATCATTTTCGCGAATATTGCACGTAGCTCCATTATGTCTTCATTCGAGAAGCGAGGCACAGAACCGTCTTCAACAAATTGGGAAGCACAAACAACAAGTGCACATGCAAATGCCAGCTTGTGCTGAGGAAACAAAGAAGGGACAACATGAAGATAGATTTCACGAACCAGAGCATGATGAATTTGTGAAGAAGAAGGTTGAGGAATCGCCTCAGTTTTCGTTGCTTGCTTAAGCGCACAGTCAAACAAATTGAAAAACTCTTCTGGCGAGAATCGATATAAACGATTCAACCCCTCTAAATTCTGGAGAACGAGATACAATCGGAGAGCAGCATTAGCTAACTCCTGATACTTTGCTTCATACTCCTCAGCTTCTTTCACCAACTCCTTGTTTTCTTCTTCTTGTGACTTGATTCTTTCGGCTTCCTTCTTGAGTTCTGCGAGAGTTCTTGTCAAATTACCGCTCATTAGCTGTTGTCCAACATCATCACATTTTCGAATCTCCACAAGAAGTGAGTTCTCCAGTTCTTTCTTCTTTTGTTCGAACGTAACCGAAGCAATCATTTGTGTAGTCCGTTGCTGCTCTATTGCCGGATGTAATGCGTGGAGTGTACGAGAAACACATTTCGCCTGTAACGCAGCAGGACTTAAGATGAATGATACAACACTTGATCTAGCAACAGCAGGTGAGGGCACTTCACCAATATCAGCAGCTGACATGTACAGCCGGAAGCCAGGGCTTATCGCAATGTCACGTTCACCTAAACGAACCAAACGTTGTTGAGATCGAGGCAGTGATCCAGAGGGAGCTCCTGTTTCCAAATTACTGTTGTTTCCAAACGAAGATTCTTGTCCAAGCAACGGTAAGCAGGTATTGTCGAACCTTTCAGCGTTTTCTATAAGGACGCTTGTACCGAAGCGAACCGCTGCTTCAACAGTTCGAATATATGACTTCTTTCCTGTAAGCGCGAATGAAGTTGTAGACAGTTTCGATGGCTGTTGAACAGAAGCTCGCTTGTTCACAGAATTTGTAATCACATCACTGCTATTAGAAAAAGAAGTCAAACCGATAATTTTGCGGAGCAGTTCAGATGCTGAACCTGATGGCTTAAGGATGAGAGGGTAACGAGCGGAACGAAGCAAGATAGCGTAATTTTCGAGACTAGTATCGTCAACAGGAAGCCCTTCTCTCGTCCAGAACGCACGTTCTTCTGGAGTTGACAAATACAACGACAAGTTAATGTTTTCATTAAACTCAATACCTGCAGATTTCAGACAAGATTTCCATTCCGTGCAAACCTTATCTCTTTGCTTTTGATCGAGCGGACCAGCATATGCAACGAACGCAGACGCATAAATTGCATTTCCAAACACAAGATCGGCTTCTTTGTTACATTGATAAAGATCAGCGACCCATCGATCCCATTCGTCAGCGAGCGAGTTGAGCATTTCTTCCGCCGTCTGTACTTTGACTTCTGCTTCCTCAATTTCAGTCTTAATGCGCTCTACATCCGCAACTTGAAGTTTATATTGCTCATTGCACTCGAAAATGCGCTGCTCCAACTTCAAAACATTATCATGGGCATCCTTCGCTTGAATTTCGAGGCCCCTTTCCACACCTTCCAAGAACACAACCTCTTTTCGGAGAGGACCAATAGAATCGTGCACTTCAGCATATTCAAGCGTTGCTTCGATCCAGAGAGCAAGCGGTCCGAGGGCCTTCGATGCGATCATGATACCGTCGACATCAAAATATTCGTTCAACGAAATCTTCTTTCTCACCCTCTGTCTTGCTTTAACATTCATGTCAGTAACGTCAAAGTCCACAATCTGCCGAATAAAATCGGCATTTTTGATTTGCCGACGCAACATGTCCCATTCAACATTTATATGCGGTGGTTTCACAGCACCATCCAACATATACTTAAGCACGGAAAGGCAAGCAAGCACACGGGGGGTTGGCGTACGCAGGGTCTTCATTTCTTCAACTTTGCTTCGGTCAATATTGTCAACCGCCCGTTTCGCAGCCTCCAATTGTGGTGCAACTTGTGCTAATTTGGTAGCTACTTCTGTTTGTCGTAATCGAGCTTGATCTGCGGCATCCTTTGCGTCAATTGCTAGCTTTTTCGAACTAGCCTTAGCCTCTACAACAAGTTGCTGCTCACGCATGATAGACTCCATGGATTCAGCACTTTTTCTTTCTTTCAATTTCAATTGCTCTTTCTTGTATTCGACATCGTCCTTAAAATCGTCCACGGCTGCCCCGGCATTCCGAAGCTTCTCCAGTCCTTCTCCCAGTCGAACGCATCGCTCTTCAATCTCAGTTCCTTTTTCAACAGCGATTCGGTTCAATTGTTCAATGAATTCGATATAATGTCGTGGAGTTACGACGTGATTTGATCGCATGCACTCTTGCTTCGCAATTTCATGCATTACGGCAGCAGTACAAGTGAGTTGAGGAACCGCCTGAAACCCAGGTGCCTCAAGCTTAAGTATGGCGACTGCATCGAGTGTGTCGTCGTCCCAATCCCCAAACCAATCGACAACACATCGATTGTAAAGTGCAGGGGAGCGCGCTGTGAGATCTTTGCGACCTCTGCCGTTAACTGACCCATTAGCCTCGTCTCGCGAAGTGGCTATGGGAATGCTAAACACAACATGCAAATTCTCTCGCACTCCATCCAAGAAATTTGAGTACAGTGCTTCACTACTAACATCCGCGATTCCTGTCCTGTGATGGGCTTCTTGCATTTCTTTTAAAAGTGAAGCACGATCATCACCTTCGAATAATCCGGGAACATCACCGCACGCGAGTATGGAATTCATCATCTCTAGAAAAGCAGAGTCTAAGTCATTGCTTTCATCGAATATGACGACAACGCGTTTGTGCTGAACACCAGCCAATCTCAAAAACCGACGCAAGTCATCAGCAAAGTCATCAGCAGTGTATGAAGCATGAGACCTTACTTGAAAGACTATCGAATCCATCATCCATGCTACAAATCTTGCCAATGTCTTCTTGCCTGTTCCAGGAACACCCATAAGAACTGCGTGCCCAAGGGGCTGGCTCAAGATTCTCTCTATTCTAGCGAAATGTTTGATCACATCATCTGAAACAGCAAATTGATCTATTGCTCCTTCATGAGAACCTTCGCCTCTCCCACTAACCCATTCGCCGCCTAAGCCTTCTTCTTCAGCGAACACTCTCAGTCGATGATAGAGAAACCTTCGGAACGTTTCAGCGTCCATTACTTTCTCGAAGACATTGTCTGAATCTGCTAAATAGTTTCCATTCCGACCAACCCAAGTACTGTACACTAAATCGAGTACAGCTTCGCCAGTAAAACCAAAATAAGTTCGAAGAACACTCGCCAGAGATCTTTCTGCAAATTCAATTTCCTCGTTCGTCACAAGTCTGTCAATGAACAAGCGTTTTGCTTCATGAGCGAAAACATTCATTACTTCATCCCATAGTTCATTGATTCCACGTGATGATATTCGGACAGAAGATTGGTTTCCTCGATCTGGTTCCTGAATTATCATTCGCTTCATACCACGGACCCATCGAATCATTTCTCTAGCGGAATAAACGTAATGAGGTTCCAGAGGCCCTGTTGAATCAGGAGAAAATTGTTCTTTGTTCGCCAAGAAGAAATCGACCATAGCCGAAGTTAACTTTCGGGCCTGACCTTCTAATCTCTGGTCGAGATATTTCAAAAACGCAGACAAATGTACACTAAAAATTGTCATCAAATCCGCTCGATCCGGTTGCTCCACACAGACGACGATAGCATGCCGCATCAGACGCTTTGGTAACTCATGTCGACCCGCATCTTCGGTTGGATTGCAAGCGGCGACGACACGAAGGTCTCGCACTTTCGTCCAACGAGGAGGCGATCCACTCCAAAATCCATTACTTTCAACAAGACACCTTATAAAGTTTGCGACATGCTGTGTTCCAAATTCGTCAGGTTCTCCTAAATTCACCTCATCACAGAATAATACGGTTTGCCTGTTCGGTGGAGTTGGAGCTAGGACAAATTCGCCATTACGGCCTTTCGATTGCACCATATGGGCTTTCAACACTGCAATCACATCATTAACTGATGTTCGTGACGACAAACTGATAGTAGCAAGTTCAACTCCAGGCATTTCGTTCAGCGCTGCTGTTAACACCATACTCTTACCACAGCCCGGTGGACCACATAAAACAACGAGTGATCTCTGACTATTTAACGAATTCTGGTTATGAATCGCATCACGAACTATATGAGTGAGACGAGTTGAGGATGGAGTAGGGATAACGATATCAGGACTGCCAATTTGCTCCGGCAAACTCTCCAACACAATCTCTTCTGCGGATAGATCAGTAAGTGAGAAAGGTTTCCGCTCTTTCACATCGAATGCAGAACTCAACAAGCTAGCACCATCGTACCCAGCAATAGCTTCGTCCAAATAACGAGTACATCCAGTCATGTGCGTGAGAAATCGAGTATACACTTTTGCTTCAACTTCTGTTGTATATCGACTGCCAATAGCAGTTTTGGAAGCGAAAACGAAACAATGAGCTAGCAGTTGCGGAGTGAGAATGGCATCAACCTTGTTTCCTGGTTTCGAGGAAGCGTTTGCGGAATGTATTTCAGCACCACTGTGTCGCAGTACCTGATGCAAAATACTAGCGAAATATGTCATAGTACCTGATAGGAAGAACGAAGTAGGTTGTCGAAGAATAGCTTTTCCGATAGAATTCAAGTCTTTGGCAAATTCGCAATATGGTCTAGCAAGACTCGAAATATCACTCTTGTAGGTATCACTTACTCCTGCTAGTGTCATCGTTGTTTCCAACTGACTTCTTAGTACATTGGCCATACTCTCACCTTGGTCGAAGTATACCAGGCCACATCGTGAAACAGTACTGGGATTGGCGTACTCCAAACTATCCACCTCAAACAAAATACGAATGGAGGGTGATAACGGAATCCGCTCACCGCTAGGAAGAGTCAAAAGCCGAGTGTCATCCAACACAGAATTCAAATTCTCAACCCAGTTGGGATCGATATCGCCGTCGAACACAATCCAATGTAAAAAAGTGTCGCTATCGCAAACGTCATTAGATTGCGCACAGTCCCTAAGAGTCTTAGTGAACACACCGTCTGTCCATTCTCGTGTGGTTAAGTCGAGTGAACCATACAGTTGAGCGGATGTAAGCAGTTTCGGATCAAGCACGGTTAAGGAAGAATGCTTATCGCTGATACTTCCCGCGAGCTCGAGATCAATGATTTGTGAAGTAGAATTCGAAATTCGCAACAATGACTCGAACAAGACTTTCCACGCAGTCGATTTCCCGCAACCACTATCACCAACAATTATAACACCTGGTCGGTGTTTGAGCAAATTGTACAATTGGCCAATGCGTTCAAGAAATTCATTGCTGAACTTAACATTCCGATCCTTACATGCCGAGGAGATAGCCGTTTGCAATTGTTCTGGGATTTGACCAGCTTGTCTTGTCACGTTGGGAAACAAGTTCTGAATATATGCATTGTATTCGTGTACGTCTTCGGGGAGCAAGCGTGGTTTTAGTGATTCATGAAGTGCGAGCACAACAGCAAGTTCCTCATCAGTATCACTCAAAGCTGATTGAGCTTCATCTTCCATGTCATCACCAGAAAATAAATGTTTACGCAAGTATCCGGCAATTACAATAGCGCTTTTCATGGATCGTAGACCGAAATCGTAGTGAGGACGAGACCGCGTGACTCGTTTCAGACTCTCGAAAAGATGAACCAACTTAGCACCTAAAGCATGAGAGTATCGAAAGCTGTATGACATCAGCAACACTTCAGCAATAACTAAGTAGTCAGGCTTTGACATTGCGCATGGTCTAAACAATGACTTGAGATTGCTCGGAATCTCACGTCGTCCAGAATACGTTGGATTCGTTGTCACAAATATTCCTATTCCTTCGGCAATTGCAATAGGGACATCACCACCGTAAAAGTTCGGCACTACTCGAATTCCATTCTTCACAGCGTTTTGTAGTACAGACAGTTGCTGCGACGTAGCAGACAAACTATTCGCAGAAAGTCGATTGAACTCGTCAAAACAAACCCAAAAACCAACTCGTGAAACGCCAGCAAGAATTCTTCCTACAGAAACTGCATCGAAACTTTCGTCACAATTAAATACAATAACATTTCTTCCAAGGAACCGGCCAAGGGATTTCACAGTCTCGGTTTTTCCGGTGCCAGCTGGTCCAAAAGGACTACCGCCAAACCCACGACTTAATGCTTGCGTTAGCGTTAGATAGCAACGCGACGTCAATGGAGTTTGCACAAGGGTGTCTCCAACTCCAAGATATTCCCATCCGTAAGAAAATGAAGAACCAGCACAACGAGCTTCAATTTTGATTTTCCCACCATCGTCACCAAGTAACATGTACATTCGTGCTTCGTGATTCCATTCGTGAACGCTCGGGTTTGACGCTTTCGCTTCAATGAGTCTATGCATCGTGTCTCTTTGATACACTAGGTCTTTGATAATATGTTCTCGTTTCATAGATGTCGTATTTCCTCCTCGCTTTTTCTCACTAACATTTACAGGACAGGAACACAAATCAACCAATCTCCTAGAAAGCGCTTCGTGTAGCTGAGATAGGGAAAAATCAGAATCCGAAAGAGCTAGCTCCACTTTTTCCGTAAACTTAACTCGCGCCGCGAGTAACAAAAGTTGACTTGGAAATCGGTCTAGTATTTCCTGCAAAAGCGTGTTTGAGGGATCAGAGGTTCCATACACTAGGTCTTCAATTGCCTTAACACTACTAGGCAAGAGACCTCGCAGCGAATTCTTCAGTACTTTTTCAAGGGTTGCCAAGAAGTCAGAAATTGAGCCATTTTCAGGGAACATGACGTGTTCGGAAAGCAATAACTTTTCTCCCTCTTTTGACAGCACGCCGGTACCTGTGATCCCACCGGATTCATCTCTTTCGAACAGCAACTGGCCAACACCTGAAAACAGTTTTCCAAGAATCGGATTAATTTCTTCGATTCTACGTGGAGTAATAGACAAAGTCAGAAGGAGGTCTGCGTCGGACATGAAGAAGAAACGAGGAAACGAGGAACGTTGAGATTCCAGAAATTTCGATAGACTTCTTACAATCTCATGTAAGTCCCCTAACAAACGTTCCAAACTCGATGGAGCATTGAGTCCTTCAACTAAACCGGGGCTTGATGCAAGGTCGTCGAAGAATGATACAATCTGGGCATCAACGTTCGAGAAAGCGATAAATTCTTTTTGTAGTTTCCTCCGAAGCGCGGAGGCAGATCCACCTCCAGCAACGAAGAGACTCTTCAAATGAAGCCATTGCAATTGTATTTCACTCAATTGTTCCAAAACTTCAAGACATTTTGACAGCCGGTCTTCCCACAACTTACGCTCTTCTTCGAACAAGGCTACAAATTGAGAAGTAGCCATAGTACCAAGAGATTGTAGTTGGTCCTGAACCTCATCCATGAGCGTCGGAATGCCGTCCAAAATTCTAGTGTTGTCGCTCATCGAAAACGGAGGGTCCCTTGACATCCACGCTCTTCTAACACCGTTCATGAACTCAGCTAAGGAACTCTCTCCAGCTGCCAACTCGAAAACTTGAATGAGATACTTCTCTTTCGTCATAATTCTTACATTCCAAAAATCTTCAACTTTCTTTTGCATCAAAGACGCAGACGGACCTTGTTCCTTGAAAAGCTTGTCGAGAACATCTCTCTCACGTGGCGCTGATAGCTTACATTCTCGTAGTTTCGTTAACAACCCATGAACTTCCAAATGTTTTTCGAGCTTATTCTTAGTTTCATCTAGAGTCTGGGAAGGCCCACGAGTATCTTGCAACGCGACTACAACGGATTTGATACTTTCAGCTTCCTTTCTTACTTGCCGTGGTAAGAAGTTCTCGAAGACAGTGCTTCCGATGATATTGATGCGAATGGTGACGTCTCGTAACTTTCGAAGTGAATCACATAGGTCATCAACCGTTGTTTCCAACGCATCAGCTAACACTTCCGAGCTACTATTTTCAAGACTGAGAGCTTTTTCAATAGCACGCATACGACTGGTTTCATCTTTCAGATCGGATATTTCCGATCTCACAGCATCCATGGCTAACTCAATTCCGTCCTGGCCTTCGTCTGACTGAGTCGCAACAAAAGAGCTCCATATTGTACCAATTCGAGTGTAGAATGCAGAAAGTTTGAAATTTAGCTCATCTTTCTCCTTCTTAAACTTGGCCTTCAATTCTTTAATATCCGACAATGAGCTCTTCGTCTTGTCGGTGTGCATTTGATTTAGCTGCCCTAATTCCGCGGTCAATACATTCGAACTTATCCATGTCGTGGGCATAGATACATCATGGGCTGCTTCGATTCCTTGTTCAAGAATGCGTAGCGCTTGGATAGTTTCTCTGCTTCGCAAGAAAACATTTTCTTCGACGGCTTTGAGCAATAGAATGACATCCATAGCGCTTTTTCCAACTGCTGCCTTGATGTCTGACTTAGACATCGTAATTAGCTGGAATATTTCATGGGACTGAGCAGCACAGAACTCGGCGCAAGACTCTAATATATCACGTTTCGTGCTTGCTATCACCGTTTTCAGCATCGCTCCTGCACTCGTCGCATCCAAATAAATAGAAATTGCACTATCTGACGAATATTTCCGTTTCAGCTCACTTACATCGACTTCGATGTCATCCAAATCAGCAATAATAGAGCTCGCTTTCGTACTATTATCAGAAACCACTTTCATTAAATCAGCCTTTTCAAGACAGAACAAGAACGTGAATTTGCTCCATTCATTGATACAATTTTCCAGCTTCGACAATTCCTCTTCGACACACTTCACAGCAAAAACAGATGCTTCATGAGCTTTGCCTCCCGGTTCGAGAGATTGCGACATAGTGAGAAGTTCAATTGACTTTAAGGGATCACCATCGAAGAATGTTTCTTGAGTTGAGAAGAGCTTGTATACACCAGAAGTTAAATGTTCCAGGTTTGACAAGGCATTTGAATGCAGAGTATTTACCTCTGGCTCGAGCTGATAATGATCACCAAGAGCAGATAGGCGGAGAGAAGCTTTAAGTGATGTTAGGCGGCCATCTTGAAGCTCCATAATCCAGTGCCGTATAGAATTGTCTAAAACTGAGTCCATTCCGTTTTCTAGAGCGGGCTTCACCACCTTCTGCACATACGTATCGAATCGTTCGTCGTTCTGTATCCGATCCTGAATGGATTTCAATGCAAGATTCGCACGACTTAGAAGTTCTGACAGATACCCGGCATTCTCTGTATTGTCCACTGCGTTCGGTTTGAAACAAAACTGCGATATTTCTGCAACCGCACGTTCTACAAAACCATGCTCGTCAACAAAAGCTTGCAGGGTATCAATGAAAACTCGACAAGATTCAAAGCAATGCAAGGAGGTATCTAGCAATTGACCTGAAGGGTAATTCCACATCATCTTTCTGCATTTCACAAGCGAATTCCTCACTTCTTCGTGCAAACCACTAAATAATGGTATTGTACAGGTTGATAAAACAGAATCATCCAAACTCAACAAAAGGTCGGTCCCGGAATTGTAATTTTCAATAGATGATGATAACAAACTGTGCACTTGCAACACGAATCGTGCTTCACGCGCTCGATTTTTGAAGTCCTTATCAAGATGAACACCAAGGAATTGATCTTGCTCAAAAAAAACAACAGCTCGAAGCGTGTTGATGACTTCTTCCGATAATCCAACTGATAACAAACCCTTCGATGATAACGGAGCAATCAGCGAGCAAGATGGTACAAAATCAGTCGTTCGTACTTTCTCTTCCCAGCTTTGGAAAAATTTCTTTTCATCCAATTGAGCTTGGAGTGATTTGACACTCGAAACAAACTCTTTCATATCTTGATCATGTTCAACACGGAGACGACCTAGAACAATACGAGTGCTTTTCAAAATTCTATCCAGTGAAATTCTCACTACTCTCGCTTGAACAACATTTACGCAGGCTTTCGGAAGATGACGGGAAACTGGCTGCGTAGAACTGTTGGTTCGATAAGCCTCCCATTGTTTTCGAATACCTGCAATTTCATTATTTGCGATTGTTATGAGATGGTTGGAACAAACTTCAGTCGCTTGCTCCATAAATTGTTTGTCGGTTAGATTAGTATAATGTTTGGCAAATCTTGCCATAGTTTCAACTTCGGTGAAAGCGCAAATTGAGGTTTCAAAATAGTTGGCGATGGCCGCTTCGATATCTTCGGTATTAGCAGAATATTCTTCTCTCATTATCGACCATTTGTGCGTGCCAGAATCGGTAATGTCAAGTGCTATTCCATTATCACAGTTTCGAACGACCTTGGCATAAGCGTCCCCGAGTTTGTCGAGTAGTCGGGTTGAGGAAAGGTCGGCGCGGCTCTGTTCAGTAAGCACAATTTGCAGTGCGTGCTTGTGTGAGCAGAAGTCAACTGCCTCTTCGATGCGTTTCCGAAGAACTAAGAAAGCTGGCTGTTTCTGTTGAGGTACGTCCTCTTTTCGATTCAGTGCAATACGTCGTACCTTTCTTTTCAACTCTTCTGCACCACTAGCCCATGCTTCAAACACTTGATTAGACTTGGAAAAGAAACACCTTAGCTCATCAAGCGACACATTGAGCAGTCCTCCACGAGCTACTTGGATATTTCTCAAAGAATCTGAAACTTCTGCGCTCATAGCATGGGTAAGCGCCATAATGCGACTTGTTGACAATGATGACATACTCAGTTTCGAAAGGATGTGTTCCCAGAAATTGTTTATCGCGTCAACGAGTGCATCTTCAGAGTCTGCGGTACGTAGGGGCACGATGGGAAGACTTTGCACCAGGTTGAGAACACCAGCAGCACGGAGTCGTGCTTTATCGAGGAGATTCCTCATATCAGGTTTGAAGGCGGTCTGGCGACGATTCCGTCCTAGCACAGTTACGGTAAACTTAACATGTGGACTTTCAAGCTCTTTCTGAGCATCTGTTAGGCAGGCATCTAATGAGCTCCAGAAAACCTGTTCTTCTTCGACAGAAACATCAGTGCTGAGCCCAGTTCTTGATAGATCTGCGATACGCTCCAATTCCATTTTCCAGGTCCCGACATGAGTATCAAATTGATTCACCAGAGAAACATTATTTACAAGATCGTCTGGAGGAGATTCGGGATTCCCATTCGCTTCAATAAATTCCGAAGCTTTCGGATGGCTGGTAATGTTCGCAGGTCGAACACGGACTTTCTGACCTTTCGCCAAAACATCGAGAGCAGCAGCTGCTTCACGTATGCGTTGTTTCAGTGTTTCACGTTCGACTTTAGCTAGACCAATGTTACGGGCATAATCTTCAGACATGGGCATAACTGCAGTCTGAAGAAATTCACAAAGAGTACCAACAGGACATTCCAGGTCAGCGCCAATAGCCAGCAAGTCAAAAGCATTTCCATGACGAGCAAGTGCCGCAAATCTCCCATCGTCACCTCGAAGTAGTTTGGTACCTCCATCTGAAATAGTACGAATGTTGGTGTTCGACTTGTCGTAACCAAGAGATTGAAGGGCAGAGAGTGTATCAGCTTCCTGCATGGCGAAGATCCTTCTCACCAACCAGTTGTTGGTTCATCAATCGATAAGTCGTAGAAGTTGCGACGCACCCTGCGGTGTTTGCCGATGTTTAACCGCTTCAACATTGATCAGCGCGACTTTACGGCTACATTATCAAACGCGTCCAATGAATTTAAGTGTGCATTTTATTGAGCTAGAGAATTATGTAAAGAAACCATTTCCATTGTCATCCCATGTAAATTAGCTGCTCCTTACTTTCTCTTAGTGTTTAGCAGGAGTGCCGGCATTGCAAAAGTATTTCTAATTAAATTAGTCTATAGTGCCGATACCGCGGTAGTACCGGACATGTCATCTTTGTTCGAGTGTGAACTGTACAGTACTTGGCAATAAGTATTGACCAAAGTCTTACTAATTTAATATACAAGTACGTGCAGTAGTGAATATGCACAGTATACACTCGGGGAACATTAGTTAAGAAATTTAGTTAAAATTGAAGGTTATTTATAACTATTGTAATACAGCATTACCGTACACGAAATACAGTAATTTATCCCTGTAGCATACCCATGCCTTCAAGAACCATTTTTGGTGACAGTAAATGTTGTTTATTATAATGAGCTCAGTATTAACAAAACAAAAGAATTATTTT
>JAAUYH010012695.1_pt1 | contig 17045 bp, 15 predicted proteins | sample 7278061 | NCBI WGS metagenome assembly JAAUYH01 (sample SAMN14350203, study PRJNA611818) | marine sediment metagenome | isolation source: surface marine sediment (0.6m) | place: French Polynesia: Moorea | collected 2018-08 | reverse complement strand
AGTACGCCCGTCATGTGCGCCAGCGGCGCGAGATCACCGGATGCGCCGACGGAACCCTTCGACGGTATGCGCGGGTGAATGTCCTTGTTGATCAGCTCGCACAGTGTTTCGACGAGCTCGAGGCGAACGCCCGAGAAACCTTCAGCCAGCGCGATGACCTTCGTCAGCATGACGAGCCGGACGGTACTGTCGTCGAGATCCTGGCCGACGCCAACGGCGTGCGAACGCACGAGGTTTTCCTGCAGGTGAACGAGCTCGTCGTCGCTGATCTGCACGTTCGCGAACTGACCGAAACCCGTATTGACCCCGTAAACCTGTTCGCCGCCGGCCACGACGTCATTGATCAGCTCGTTGCTCTCGGCAATGCGCCGGCGCGCTTCCGGGCCCAGCTCAACTTCGATTGGCTGCTGCCAGGCGTTTCGCAGTTCCTTGAGGGTAATCAGCTGGTTGTCGATCGTCAGCATCAGTCACCTCCCGCCGTATCTATCATCGGCAGATTGAGTTTGTGCTCGCGAGCACATTCGATCGCGATGTCATAGCCGGCGTCGGCATGCCGCATGACGCCGCTTGCCGGATCGTTCCACAGCACTCTCGCAATGCGCGCATCGGCGGCTTCGCTGCCGTCACACACGATGACGAGGCCCGCGTGCTGGGAATAACCCATGCCCACACCGCCGCCATGATGGATCGAGACCCAGGTTGCGCCGCTCGCGGTATTGAGCAGCGCATTCAATAACGCCCAGTCGGAAACCGCATCGCTGCCGTCGAGCATCGATTCGGTTTCGCGATTCGGGCTGGCGACAGAGCCGCTGTCGAGATGATCGCGCCCGATGACCACGGGCGCTTTCAGTTCGCCGCTTCGAACCATCTCGTTGAACGCGAGACCGAGCCGGTGGCGCTCGCCCAGGCCCACCCAGCAGATGCGCGCCGGCAAGCCCTGGAAATGAATTCTCTCGCGTGCGGCATCCAGCCAGTTGTGCAAATGAGCATTGTCGGGCAGCAGCTCCTTGACCTTCTCGTCGGTGCGATAGATGTCTTCGGGGTCGCCCGACAGTGCGGCCCAGCGAAACGGGCCGATACCGCGACAAAAGAGTGGCCTCACGTACGCCGGCACGAATCCGGGGAAGTCGAACGCGTTGGCGACCCCCTGGTCGAGCGCGACCTGGCGGATGTTGTTGCCGTAGTCGAAGGTCGGCACGCCGAGATCGTTGAACTCGAGCATTGCGCGCACGTGCACGGCGATCGACTCGACGGCCGCGGCGACAACGGCATCGGGATCGCGCTCGCGCATCTCGAACCATTTCTCGACGGACCATCCCGATGGCAGGTAGCCATTTGCCGGATCGTGCGCCGAGGTCTGGTCGGTAACGGCATCGGGACGAACGCCGCGCCGGATGAGCTCGGGCAGCATGTCCGCAGCATTGCCGAGCAGGCCGACCGACAACGGCTTGCGCGCATCGACCGAGCGCTCGACCATGGCCAGCGCATCGTCGAGGGTCTCGGCGCGGGCGTCGAGATACCCCGTGGCGAGACGCTTGTCGATGCGATCCGACTGGCACTCGATGGCCAGCATGGATGCGCCGGCCATCGTCGCTGCGAGCGGCTGCGCGCCGCCCATGCCGCCGAGACCAGCGGTCAGTATCCACCGACCCGACAGGTCGCCGCCGTAGTGCTGGCGCCCCATCTCGGCGAAGGTCTCGTAGGTGCCCTGCACGATGCCCTGGCTGCCGATGTAGATCCACGAACCTGCGGTCATCTGGCCGTACATCATCAGCCCTTTGCGATCGAGCTCGCGGAAGTGATGCCAGTTGGCCCAGGCGGGTACGAGATTCGAGTTTGCGATGAGCACGCGCGGTGCATCGCTGTGCGTACGGAACACGCCGACGGGCTTGCCCGACTGTACGAGCAGAGTCTCGTCGGATTCGAGGTCGCGCAGGGCATCGACAATGGCATCGTAAGCCGCCCAGTTACGCGCCGCCTTGCCGATACCGCCGTAAACGACGAGATCCTCCGGACGTTCGGCCACCTCGGGATCGAGGTTGTTCATGAGCATCCTCAGCGGTGCTTCGGTGAGCCAGCTCCTGGCCTGCAGGCTGGAGCCCGTTGGTGCCTTGATGATTCGGGATTCGTTCATCGCCTGAGTTTCTCCAGTTGCACGACATCCGCAGATGCCGATTTTCGAGTTCCCGGCGGCGCATAATGGCCGGTGAGTTCGTAGCGGCTGCCCGGGTGGTGAAGCCGCGCGAACGTCACCGGTCGTCCGTCGGACCAGGTGCGACGCAGCACTACGAGGCACGGTTCGCCCGCGTGCATTCGCAGGTGATTGCGCACGGCCGCGTTGGGGGCCTGTGCGCGCACGACCTGCTCGGCTTCCTGAAGCGGCGCTACCGACGTCAGGTACGCGCTCGGTGTCGTCACCTCGAAATCCTGCTCGAGGCAATCCGGCGCGAACGAGGCGAGCACATGGCGGTCCTCCACCTGCACGGGAACGTTGCTTTCGAAATGCACGAGTAGCAGGTGGAACACGTCCGTGCCCTGCGCGACGTGCAGCGCTTTTGCCACTTCGCCACGCGCATGCTGCCTCGACTGCCGCAGAACGGCGCAGGTATGTGTTCGGCCGCGCATCGCGATCTCTTCGGCGATGTTCTGCACCTCGAGCACATGCGAGCGCGATCGGTAATCCGCAACGAACGTACCACGTCCGGCCACCCGGTCGACGTAGCCTTCGTCCGTCAGCTCACGCAGCGCCCGATTGGCGGTCATGCGCGAGACGCGCATGCTTTCGACAAGTTCGTTTTCCGATGGAACGCGATCGTTCGGCCGTAGTTCTCCGCTCGAGATGCGCCCGATGATCAGGTCCTTGAGTTGCTGGTACATCGGTTTGGCCGGACTGCTCACGAGGCCACCCCCCCAATCGCTGCAAGCGTTGCCGCGAACGTATCGCGAGCTTCGTCGCGTGAAACGTGCTCGCCGTCGACGACACACCAGCTGCCGTTCACCATGACGCGCTCGACGGGCAAGCGGTAGCCGGAGAACACCAGCGCATCGAGGCGAGAATCGTCGCCATGGCCGAGCAGCATCGGATCGTCGTCGTAAAACGCAACGAAGTCGGCCGGCGCCCCGGCTCGCAGGCCCGCGCCCTGTCCATTGCTCGCCTGCGCACCGCCCTCGAGTGCACGCGTGTAAAGCTCGCGGCCTACGTGGCCGTCGTGTCTTGACGCGACATTGCGCGCCTGCATCGACAGCCGCTGCCCGTACTCGAGCCAGCGCAATTCCTCGAACGGGTTGATCGATACATGGCTGTCCGAGCCGATCGCGATCCGGCCACCGGCATCGAGGAACTCCGGCAGGCGAAAAATCCCGTCGCCCAGATTGGCCTCCGTGCTCGGACACAGGCAGGCAACGGCTCCCGTGGCAGCGAGCTGCCGAACCTCGTCGTAGTCCATGTGAGTCGCGTGTACGAGACACCAGTTTTCGCCGACGTCGAAATTCTCCAGCAACCAGCGCACGGGACGCCGGCCATAAGCGGCCATGCACTGATCGACTTCGCGCTGCTGCTCGGCGACGTGCACATGCAATGCCACGCCATCGCGCGCTGCGACACGCGCGATCTCGGCGAGCGACTCGTTGCTCACGGCGCGCAGGCTGTGTGCGCCGATCGCCACATTCGTCGTTTCACCGGCTGCGTGGCGCGTTGCTTCGTAGTGCGCCATGAACTGGTCGGGCGAGAGAGCAAACAGGACCTGGTGGCCCTCGGGCCGTGGTTCATCGAATCCGGCGCGTTCATACAGCACCGGCGTGTAGGTGAGGCGTATGCCACTGTCGACGGCCGCCCTGTCGAGCGCGTCGAACATACCCTGCTCACCGTGCAGGTAGTGAAACTCGGTCACGGCAACGAATCCGGCAGTCAGCATCTCTGTATACGCCTGGCGTGCAATCGCATAGAGCGCATCCGCATCGATCGTGGCCGCGAGCGCGTACATGCGTTGGCGCCAGGTCCAGAAGCTGTCTTTGCCGGCGGGCGAGCGCTGCTCGGTGTGGCCTGCGAGCGCCCGCTGGAACGCGTGACTGTGAGCGTTCACGAGGCCCGGCAGCACGCACCCCAGCACGACGTCGTTACCGCCGGGGGAGGAATTCGCCTGCACGGATCGCAGCTTGCCGGCCCCGACGTCGAAGCGGACGTCGTCGGCCCAGCCGTCCGGCAGCATTGCCTTGCGAGCGAACACGGTTGTCATCGCTGGAACCGCCAGGTTGTATATACAGGTTGCTCCATGGTACCGTCGAAGCCACTCAGGGAGCAAATTGACGATGGCGGACTGGGATCTTCTGCTGACCGACACGAGCGTTGCGTCGATGGACGAATCCACAGGCGACTACGGCGTTGTCAGCGACGCTGCGCTGGCCATCAAGGATGGTTTCATTGCCTGGCTCGGGCATCGCTGGGACCTGCCGGACTGCGATGCGTCGGAGACGCGATCGCTCGGCGGGCGCTGGGTCACGCCCACGCTCATCGACTGCCATACACATCTCGTCTTCGGCGGAAACCGCGCCGAGGAATTCGAGCAGCGCCTCAAGGGCGCGAGTTACGAGGACATCGCACGAGCCGGTGGCGGCATCATGTCCACGGTCGCCGCGACCCGCAAAGCCTCTGACGACGAGTTGTTCGAGAGCGGCCTCGAGCGACTGCTGGCACTGGCAGCCGAGGGCGTAGCGGCCGTCGAGATCAAGTCCGGCTACGGGCTCGATGTCGGCAACGAGATCCGGATACTCGAAGTCGCGCGGCGCCTCGGCGAGGCGACCGACATCACGGTACGTACGACACTGCTGGCCGCGCACGCGATCCCCGCCGAGTACGCCGACGACCCCGATCGCTACGTCGATCTCGTGTGCGCGGAACTGCTGCCGGCGGCGGCCGAGCGAAACCTGGCCGATGCCGTCGACGCCTATTGCGAAACCATCGCATTCCGGGCGCCGCAGATTGCGAAGATCTTCCGCACCGCTCACGATCTCGGCTTGCCCGTGAAACTGCACGCCGACCAGCTCAGCGATGGCGGCGGTGCGCAACTGGCCGCACACTTCAATGCGATGTCGGCCGATCACCTCGAGTACGCCTCCGAGGCCGGCGTGCGGGCGCTGGCGAAATCGGGCACGACCGCCGTGTTGTTGCCGGGCGCATTCCTCACGCTCAACGAATCGCAGCTGCCGCCGATCGCAATGATGCGGGAACTCGGTGTACCGATCGCCCTGGCCTCCGACTGCAACCCGGGCACGTCACCGATTTGTTCCGTTCGCAATGCGATGGTGCTCGGCGCGCGATTGTTCAAACTCACACCGGCGGAATGCCTGGCCGGTGTGACCCGCAACGCGGCGCGTGCGCTACACCTCGACCACGACCGCGGCACGCTCGAAACCGGCAAACGCGCGGATATCGCGATCTGGAATCTGAGCCACCCGCGGGAACTCTGCTACTGGCTCGGCGTGCCGCAATTGCACGCAATGCTTGTAGCCGGGCGCGACTTCAGTCCACACTAGCGCATCCCCTTCCCCATCGGGACATCATGAACGCCGCGCTCCTAAACAGACGCAGCTTCGTCGTCACGCTCGGCCTGATGACGGCTGCCGCCGCCCTCACGGTCGATGTCAGTCTGCCCGCCATCCCGGCGATGGTGGAAGCATTGAATACGACCTTGCCGCGCGGCCAGCAAATCGTCGGTATCTTCATGGCGGGGATGGCGCTTGGCCAGATTCCCTGGGGCCTGTTTTCTGACCGGCTCGGGCGGCTGCCGGTACTGTACGTCGGCCTCACGGTGTTCACGCTGGCCGCTATCGTCGCGGCAATCGCCGACAGCATCGAGGTCATGCTCGCGGCGCGGTTTGTTCAGGGTGTGGGCGCCTCATCGCCGATCGTCCTTTCCCGGGCGATCGTCCGCGACGTGGCGCACGGTAAGGAAGCGGCTCGCCTGATGTCGCTGATGACGATGATCTTCACGGCTGCGCCGGTCATCGCGCCAAGCATCGGCGCATTGCTGGTTGCAGAATGGGGCTGGCGTGCACCGTTCGTCCTGATCGTTGCGGCCGGCGTGCTGATAATGCTCGGCGTGCGCGTCAATCTCGTCGAGACGCACACGCCGAATGTCGACGGCCACCCGGTGCGCCAGCTGAAGAACAGCTTCGCCGAGTTTTTCTCCTATCGCCAGAGTATCTGGGCACTGTTGCTGCAGATCCTGCCGCCGGCCGGCTTCATGTCCGTCATCTCCGTATCGGCCGCGCTGATCGTCGAGATTTACGGGTACTCGCTGCAGGTCTATGGCCTGATCTTCGCGTCCGCGGGCATATCGATCCTCGTTGGCTCTTTCGTCAACCGCATACTCGTGTTGCGATTCACCCAGATGCAGCTGATCGGGATCGGCACCGCGCTCGTGGGACTCGCATCGGGTCAAATGGCGATCATCGCCTGGCTCGACCATGCGCCCCTCTGGTGGTTGTGGCCGACGGTCTGCCTGTTCATGTTCACGATCGCGATCCTCATGGCCAACTCGATGGTGCTCGCGCTGGATCCGTTGCCGCGTATCGCCGGCGTTGCGAGTTCGATCATCGGCACGCTGTCGAACATCGCCGGCGCAGCCGGCGCGATACTCGGCGCCGCGATTTACGACGGTACCGTTCGCAACAGCGTCATCATCATGGCCGTCGTCGGCCTCGTCACGGTCGTCATCTTCCTGTTGCGCCCGATCATCGCGCCGGGCCCGATCGTGCAGCACCCGAAAGAACTGGCGAGGGACTAGGGTCTGCTCACTCTAGGGCAAGGAAGTCATGACTTCGTGCAAAGGCTTGCGGGTCTGTTCGGGCGTGACCTTCGCGTAGCCGTACCAGATGAGTCCGACGACGAATTGAGTGTCGGGATCGATGCCGACGATGTCGAAAAAGCGCGGGTCCCGGGTGATGTCGCCGCTGGTCCATTTCGAACCGACGCCTGCTTTCCACAGGTACAGCAACATGTTCTGCAGCGCCGCACAGCAGGCGCCGTAGTCTTCCTGCTGTAACAGCTCGTCTTCGGAGCGCTGGCAGGTCACGACCAGCCAGCCGGGTTTCTCCGACCAGCTGCGAGCCTTGAACTCACCGGCTTTCTCGCCCTTACTCGCCGTCGTGATGTCGCGGACGAGATCGACGCAACGCTGCTTCGTGTCGGCGCCCAGCACGTAGAAATGCCAGGGTTCGGTGACGTGATGATTCGGCGCCCAGGTCGCGACCTCGATGGCCTCGTGCACGAGCTTGTCGGGCACGGGCAGGTTCAGATAGAGGTTGATCGTGCGCCGGCCCCTGAGCGTGCGGGCAAATTCCTGCAGTTCTTTCGTCACGTCACGCCCGTGGTCATGCGCTTCAGGACATCCGTCTTCAGAACGAAGTGATGATAGAGCGACGCGAGGACATGCACGACCAGCAGGACCGCCAGCGGCAGCCACGCATACTCGTGAATCTCCTCCCAGAACTTGTGCGCCTCACGACTTTCTTCGACCGGTAGCGGTATCGAAAACAGGCCGAAAAAGGGCAGACCCACGCCGTTCGTCGCCACGGTCATCGCCCCGGCCGCAAGCTGCACGAACACGACGACATAGATGCCCCAGTGCACGAGTGTCGCAGCAAGCTTTTGCCATGCCGGCAGCCCGTCCGGGTGCGCAGGCACCTCGTTCAGCCAGCGCCAGACGAGACGAACCGTCATAAGCAGGAATACCAGCATCGCGACAGAGCCGTGTATGAAGCGAATCTCGTCCCGCTCCGGCCCGCTCTCGAGATCGGCCTGCTGCAGTCCCAGCGCGATCAGTGCAATGATCCCGACGGCTACGAGCCAGTGCAGTGTTTTCGCCAGGGCGCCATATTCGGTTTCCGTATTACGAAGTGCCATGTCTTTCCTTCTTGTCTGTCTCGCGATCGTACGACCGTCCGAGGAACCACCCGGCCGAAGCCCAGACGGCTGCTATTCCGGCAGCGATGACGGCGACTCCCGCGAGCCCGAGACCCAGCGTCGCCGTCAATGCGGTGTAGAACCAGGCTGTCGCCATGTCACCGCCTCGATAGACCACGATATCGACGACGGGTTTCGCCTTGAATCGCGTTTCGGCGTCGACGGCCGTGAACAGCATCTCGCGCCCGGGGCGGGTAATCGCGTAGTTGCCTGCGCGCCGCAGCACCTGCAGGACTGCGAGGACCAGGAGAACCGGGCTGGCGGCGACAAACAGCCAGCCGCCGACCATCAGGGCGGGTATTAGTGCCAGCGTAAATGGCATACCGGCGCGGGTCGCCAGTCGGCCTGTCGCAAACAGCGCCGTGACGAACGCGAGCGAGTTCACAGCGAGATCGATCAGCGCCCAGATCTGCGCGCGGGCGTCGCGATCCAAATCGCCGAGCATTTTGCGCAGTTCGAAGTAGATGAACGTATTCATGATCACGTACATCAGGATGAACAAGCCGATAGTCAGCAGGTACGGATTGCTTACGAAGGTCGTAAATCCGGAGAACGGATTCGCGCCAAGCTGCTGCCTGCTGCCCGGTTCCGGGCGGGCGCCCGCGGTGCCGAGATGTGTATGACGCAGTCGCTCGAGCGCCCCGATGATCGGTATTGGCACAATCAGCATGAGAGACGCGATGAGCAGCAGGTTCAGCGTGCCCACCCTCTCGACCAGCAGTGCGGAAACCAGTGGCCCGACGATCGCACCGAGGCTCGCGCCAATCGCAATGATGCCGAACAGGCGCTTCGCCTGTTCCTTGGCATACAAACCGGACATGAACGTCCAGAACACGGACACGTGGTACAAACTGAAGACGCTCAGCCAGACGTAGAACGACCGGTTGACCATGTCGTTGTCGCCAAACATCGAACCGGCCAGGTAAAAGCCGACGAACGTTGCGGCAAAGAACGAATACACGGCCGGCACGATGATTTCGAAGCGAATTCGCGAGATGACGAAGCCGTAGATGCTCACGGCGATTGCGCTGAAGAAGAACGTCGACGTCCAGAGCCAGCTCAGTTGCTCGTCGGTCCAGTCGGACGACAGCGCGTCGCGGACCGGGCGCAGTATGAAGTACGCGGCCATGATCACGAATACGAAGGTGAAAGACAGCACGGTTGCCCGCAGTTCGTGGGCTTCCACGCCCGTCAGTTTCCTGACGTACCGGTACAGCGCGGGGCCGTCGTTGTCTTCGCTCATCGGGTTTGGCGTTCTTGTTGTTCTGCCTCGCGTGAGCCTATCACCTTTTGGGGCTCAGACCGCTCTTTCCAGCAGGTCCCTGCTACGAATATCCGTGACGCCGCGGCAGCGCGCCTTTGCCCTGTACATCGCCTGGTCGGCCTCGCGCAGCAGGCCTGTCAGTGTGTTTGCATTCCGAGGGTACAGAGCCAGCCCGATACTCGCGGCGCAGTCGAAGACGTGCTCCTCGACGGTGTAAGGTGCCTCCAGCGCATCAGCCAGGCGCTGCGCGAGCTTGTCTGCGATCTCGGGGGTCACGTCCGGCACCAGGGCCACGAACTCATCACCGCCCGGCCTGCCGACGATGTCGCGCGCACGCAGACTCTGGCGCAATCGCGATGCGGCGATACGCAACACCTCGTCGCCCGTCGTGTGACCGTAACGATCGTTGATGTGTTTGAAGTCGTTGAGGTCGACGAACAGCAGCGCGCCGGTTGCGTCGTCAGCGCTGCGCGAGAGTCTGCGCGTGGCTGCCTGTTCGAATCCGCGACGATTGAGAACACCCGTGAGCGGATCCGACAGGGCGATCGACTCCATCTGTCGCTCTTTGGCCTTTTCATCGGTGATATCGACGATGGTCATTGCGATGTCGTCGTTCACGGGCTCGCAGATCAGTCGCAACCAGCGCTGCTCACCGGATGCTCGTTGCCGGTACTCGGTATCGACGCTGGCACCCGAATCGATGGCGTCCCGCAATTCGAGCCTCAGGCCGTCGGCGTCCCGTGGATCCAGATCCCGGACCACGAGCGCCAGCAACCGTTCGAACGGGACATTGACCAGCTCGTCGCTGTCGACGTTGAGAAAGCGACCCGCAGCCCGGTTGGCGAAGATGCAATGCAGTTGGCGCGCCGTGGCGACTTCGTCGGACACCCAACGCATGCGCAGGATCCCGTTGACGGAGTGGTTGATGAGCGTGCGCAGCAGCTGCTCGCTGCGACGCACTTCGATCTGTGCCTTCTCGACGTCGCTGACGTCGCGAAACATCAGCACCCGGCCGCCGCGAGCGGACGTTGCGATCGGCGATGCCTGCACGTGAAGGAATCGCCCGGTCGCCGTCAGCATCTTCTGCGGGGAACCCGAGCTCAATGCCTCGAAAACTTCGGGGCTGTCGTCGCGGAACAGCGAGGCAAGCGGTTCCCTGAGCGCACTGGCCTCGGTCACGCCGAGCATCGCCTCCGCGCCATGATTGAGCCCGATTACACGGCATTGCTCGTCGACGACTACGACCGGATCCTGCATGTTCTGGAACACGGTTTCGTAGGCAAGCGGCGTGTACTCTACGATCCGGCCGCCGAGAATCAGCCAGGCATACATCGGCAGCATGATCGTGAACACGATCGGCACCCAGGAGATCGTCACGGGGCCCAGCCCGAGGTCGTACGCCAATGTGGCGATCAGCGGCAGCACACAGGCCGCGACCAGCAGGAACAGGCCGCGGCGATGCGCCGGTGCAACCCTCGAGCTGTGCAAGAGCAGCGTCAGGATTGCGGCTCCGATGACTGCGTAGCTGTACGGAGCATGCACGAACAGGAACCACAGCCCCCATTTTTCCGGCCGCGTCAGGAACTCGCCGGCATCGTTGGCCGCCGGCATGAGCCACATGAACTCGTGGCTCGAGTTCGTGGCAGCGAGCGTTACCGATACGACGGGCAGGATCATGAGCATGACGAGGTGCCGCGTCCGTGTCTCGGTCCCCGTATACTCGCGAAACGTCACCCACGCGGCCACGGGCAACAGGGCCGTGCCGACAAAGTGCAACGTCCGGCCGATCGAGAATACGAGGAAATTCGTGGCCGCGAGCTCGATGGCGCTGCCGACGACCCAGCCGCTGATGACGGCGAACAGTACGCCCATCGGCATCGTACCGCCCTCACGCCGCGACCGAATGAGACGCAGGCCCAGCAGCAGGTAGCACACGGCGCTACACAGCAACAGGATCGACAGGGCCACGTCCAGATTCATAGCTTCATTGCTCAGGAACGGTGAATGACCCACAGATGTTACGCGGCGGCTGCGCCTGAGTTCCGGAACTGTTTCTCAAATGCCGACGCCGGGCGTCCGTGAAACCGCGTATACGCGCTTCTGCCTGCGAGCGGCTAAAATCGGGCCAAACCATAACGGGAAAAGCCCATGCCACTCGACATCACGTTTACGCTGAGCGACGAAGACCTCGCGCGATTCCAGGAGATCGTCGACAAAGCCAAGGTTGCCGTCGAAGACGATGCAACAGCCCGCCAGATCGAGGATACGGCTCGCAAGCTCATTGCCGAAGCGGGCTCGGGCGACCTGCCTGAGTTCGTTTCCGAGCGCTTCGGCAAGCTCGCCGTCACGATCGACATGATCAATGACGACGAGTGGCAGCTGTCCGATGACGAGCGCCGCCGCATCATCAGCGCCCTCGCCTACCTGTGCGATCCGGAGGACATGATTCCGGACCATATTCCGGGTCTCGGTTTCCTCGATGACGCAATCTATGCGCAAATGGTCATCGATGCGTTGAGCAATGAAATCACCCTGTACGAGGAGTTTTGCCACTTCCGCCATGCCGAGGAGGCACGTCGCAAGGCGGCTGGCGAAGACATCGCGGTCGGCCGCGAGGACTGGCTCAAGGACAAGCGCGCGGCGCTGCACGCCAAGATGCGCAAACGCCGCATGAGCGGCCACAGCAGGGGCAGCTGGAGCATGAAACTCTGGTAGCCGCGGCATTCGCCGAAATGCGCACTGGTTCCGGCGATTCCACATAAAATGCTTCAAAATCAACGGTCTCATGGACCGTTTGACGAACATCGTGCGCTCTGCTGCCGCCGGATCCGGCACCATCCTGCGAAAGAAGCCATACAGCAACAAGCGCCTGCAGGAATTCCTGCGCGATGTGCTCGCGCTCGCGAATGCGTCGGTTGACGGAACTCGCCACATCGTCGTCGGTGTCGACACCGCGAAACGCGGAGCACTGCAGTTCTACGACATCGATGATACCGGTCTGAACGGTTTCGCGGCGCTTGCCGGCGATCATATCGAGCCGCCGCTGAGGCTGCGCTATGAACCGGTCAACGTCGACGGCAAGCGTATCGGCGTATTCGAGCTCGGCGACTGTCAGGACCGCCCCTACCTCATGCGCATCGATTTCTCCGAGACCCTTCGTCGTGGCGACGGTTATATCCGGGTCAACGACTCGACCGTGAAGATGGGGCTAAAACAGCTGCAGTTCCTGTTCGAAAAGAAGTTCAGGGACTCGGTATGCTCGCAGGACATCGAGATCGGGTTCCCGGGGGAGATCATTCACAAGGGCCTGCGCGTGCCGACGACCGACCTCGAGAGACTGCCCTCGGCCGTCGCCGGCAACAAGCTCAAGCAGCTGATCGAGATACGCAGGAACGCCTCCAACAGCGGCTCGACCAGCCGCATGGCACGCCTGATGCACGCACGCCTGTACGGGTCGGACGACCCGTACATCAAACGCTCGCCGGACGAATTGATGCAGGAGCTCGAACTAATTCCCGGGCGATACCGTGACGACGATCGCCGGCACCTCTTCGAACAGGAGGCGCAGGAATTGCAGATCGTCGCCTGCAACCAGGGCGACGAGCCCATCCGCGACGCTGCCCTGTCGATCGCGATGCCGAATCACGAGGCGTTTTTCGTTGCCGAGTACCTGCCCGGCGTGCGGTCGGGTTATCCGTCAGTCAGCATTCGTGATCGCTCGATTCACGTGACCAGCGAGATCGGTGACATAGACAGTGGCGCGCCGTCGCCGCTGTTTCGGCTGCCGCTGCGGCTGTGTGCCGGCAGTGAACTCAGGGGCTACAGGTTCAGCGTGCGCTATTCATTATTCGGACAGAACCTGCGGGCGCCGGTCAAGGGCAAGCTGCGGCTGGAATTCGCTTAGCGGCCAAGCCACTTGGCAACCTGCGGTGCCTCATAGCGTTCGAATCGCCGGACCAGGGCGGCCGGATCCGGGTCGCTCAGAAGCATGCGGCGATTCTGTGGCTTGAGGAATCCCTCGTCGACGGTGTTGTCGAGAAAAGCAAGCAGGTGATCGAAGTAGCCGTCGACGTTCAGCAGCCCGCACGGCTTGTCGTGAAAATGCAGCTGGCCCCAGGTCAGCATTTCGATGATCTCCTCGAGCGTGCCGAAGCCTCCGGGCATGGCGATGAAACCGTCGGCGAGCGCAGCCATCATCGACTTGCGTTCGTGCATCGATGTGACGACGTGCAATTCCGTGAGTCCCTCGTGCGCGATTTCCTTCTCGACAAGCATCTTCGGGATGACGCCATGAACCGCGCCACCGAGCTCGAGTACGGCGTTGGCGACGACACCCATGATGCCCTTGTCTGCGCCGCCATAGACGAGTTCGATCTCGTGCCGTACGAGCACGTCCGCAAGATCCCGTGCAGCGCTTGCGTAAATGTCGGACCGGCCCGTGCTGGAACCGCAGTAGACGCAGATTCGGCGCACGGCGATTGCTAGGCGCTGAGAGCCGGTTTTGCAACGCCGGCGACGATCGCCGCAATATCCGGGCGCGCCGCTTCGAGTTCCTCGGGCGTCAGCGCGTCGAGCTCATGCGGGAACACCAGCCACTCCTCGGACTCGCGGATGAAATAGTCAGGCGTCAGGTCGGTCTCGTTGCGGCTGGGCTTGTACCAGGGAACAGCAACCCTGATGTCCTCGGGCGTATTGCCGCGCGCACGGCGGCTGAGTTCCTCGATCACGGCCTTGATCGTATTGCCGGTATCGAAGACATCGTCGACGATTAACACGCGATCGTCGTGGCAGATCTTCTTGATGATGTAGTTGAGGCCGTGCACCGCGACCGCGCCCCGTTCATCGACGTCGACATACGAGGACGTGCGAATCGCAATGTGGTCGGAATCGATGCCGCAGTAGGCGAGGATCTCCTGGACGGCCATGCCGACCGGCGTACCGCCGCGCCAGATTGCGATGATCATCGTCGGATTGAACCCGGATTCGAGGATCTGTACACCGAGTTCGAACGAATCTTCGAGCAGGTCCTGTGCCGAGAGAACTGTCTTGTCCATCCGGCTATAATGCCACAATGAATGAGCGTTTCATTGCTGCAGACGAGCTGCTGCGCGACTCCTTTCAGCTGGCTGCGAACATCTACGAGGCGGGCTTCAAGCCGGACTTTCTGGTCGGCCTGTGGCGTGGAGGCAGTGCCGTCGGCATCGCCGTGCAGGAAGGACTCGAACACTTCGGCATCAGCACCGATCACATCGCGATTCGTACCTCCTACTCGGGCGCTCGCAACTACTCCCAGATGGTCAGCAAGGCCGAGGGCATAAGGGTACACGGCCTGCAGTACCTGCTCGAGAACCTGTGCTCGCACCACTCGATGTTGATCGTCGACGACGTCTACAGCACCGGTTCGAGTGTCAACGCGGTCATGAGGCAGCTCGAGAAGAAGACCCGGCGAAATCTGCCCCACGATATTCGCATCGGCACGGTCTGGTACCGGCCCACGGCGAAGACCCTCAGGGAGCCCGATTACTTCGTGCACGAGACGAACGACTGGCTCGTGCTGCCCTACGAACTCAGCGGCTTTTCCATCGCCGAACTCAGGGCGAACAAGCCGGAGCTCTCCGCCCTTATCGACCGCCTCGAACCATTCGTTCACACGCCCCGCGGCTGAAGCCGGATTTCCTTAGTTACATCTGATACTTGCGGCCTTTTCGGGCCCGGCAGAGGTGCGCCGCAGTACCCTAAGTAGATTCCCTGACGGCTCGTCGAAAGGGATTAGGTTTAAATAGGCCCACTCCCAGATAACCCATTAACTTCTATAAACCCCAGGGGAGCTCTGAAACATGCAGAGTCTGATCAAACTACCCTTGATCGTCGGAGTCGTTTTGCTTTTCGCCGCGAGCACTGCACCGGCACAGGAGGGCGTCGAGGAGGCGCTCGACGTGCAGGAACGAAGCATCGACGCGAGCATTGCGGTGCAGCAACGCATCAACGCGCTCGACGACGAAACCAGGGAGATGCTCAACGAGTATCGTACTACTTCGTCCCAGATCCAGGATCTGATCGCTTACAACGAACAGCTGGCTAAACTGGTTTCCACGCAGCGCGTCGAACTCGCCGACTTCGAGCGGCAATTCAATGAGCTGGAAATTACGAAACGGCGCATCCTGCCGCTGATCGTACGCATGATCGAGGTGCTCGAGGAGTTCGTCGGCATCGACATGCCGTTCCTCGAGGAGGAACGTGCCATGCGCGTCACAGAGCTGCAGCGGCTGATGGAAAAACCGGATGTTCCGACGTCCGAGAAATACCGTCGCGTCACCGAGGCATACCAGGTCGAGCTCGACTACGGACACACGATCGAGGCCTACGAAGGTGAGATGACGGACAAGGGCGAGACGCGCACCGTCAACTTCCTGCGATTCGGCCGCCTCGGGCTCTACTACCAGACGCTCGACGGGCTCGAAATCGGTTACTACGACAAGGACACGGACCAGTGGGTCCAGCTCGATGACGAATACCGGCAGCCACTGGACCGCGCGATTCGTATCGCGCGCAAGCAGTTGCCGCCTGACCTGATTCGACTTCCTGTACCGGCACCGGAGGACTTGTCATGAGATTTCGAATAGTTGCCGCTGCAGCCGTAGCCAGCTTCATCCCCTTCGCGGTCAATGCCGACGTCGCGGACGTCGACGCGCTGGTCGAATCGGTTCGCCAGGAAGCGCTCAGGGAAGCGGCGCACGACGAAGAACGCATCAACGAGTTCCTCGAAACACGCGCGGAGCAGCAACGAATGCTTCGTGATGCCCGCGCCGAGCTCGGCCGCCAGAATGCCCGCGCCGATGCACTGCGCGCGGAGTACGAGGAAAACGAGCTGACGCTGACGCGCTACGAGCAGGAACTGCGCGAGCGCTCCGGCGATCTCAACGACACGTTCGCCATCGTTCGCCAGACAGCACTCAACGCCAACAGCGTGCTCAGCACGTCGCTGGTCGCGGGCGAAAATCCCGAGCGCTCGCCGTTCCTCGAGGAGCTCGGCAAGGGCGAGACCCCGCCGTCAATCGACGATATCAAGGAACTCTGGACATCCGTGCTGACCGAGATCAGCGAATCGGGCAAGGTACGGACGTTCGATTCGGTCGTGATCACGCCTCAGGGCGACGAACAGGAGCAGACCGTGACGCGCGTCGGCGTATTCAACGCCGTCAGCAGCGGTAACTTCCTGCGCTACCTGCCGGACTCCAAGAAGTTCGTCGAGCTGAGCCGCCAGCCTCCACCGCGTTTCGGTGCGATGGCCAAGGACCTGGAAGGCACCGAAAGCGGCGTTGTGGGTATGGCGCTCGACCCGTCGAAAGGTGCCATCCTCAGCCTTCTGGTGCTGTCTCCCGACCTCAAGGAACGTGTGCAACAGGGTGGCGGTATCGGCTACCTGATCCTGATCCTCGGCGCGATCGGCGTACTGATCGTCATCGAGAGAGCTGTCGGATTGTTCCTGACGCGCCGCAAGATCGACGCCCAGGAGAAGTCGGAATCGCCTGATAACAAGAATCCGCTCGGCAGGCTGCAGAAAGTCTCCGCCGACATGACGGGCAGCCCGGTCGACGCGATCGGTATTCGTCTCGACGAACAGCTCGCGGAAGAGGCCTCGCTGCTGAATCGCGGCCTCGCAACCGTCGCAGTACTGGCAGCCGTCAGTCCGCTGCTCGGGCTGCTCGGTACGGTGACCGGCATGATCGAGACGTTCCAGTCGATCACCTTGTTCGGTACCGGCGATCCGAAGCTCATGTCCGGCGGTATCTCGCAGGCACTCGTAACGACCCAGCT
>JAAUYH010093447.1_pt1 | contig 17047 bp, 13 predicted proteins | sample 7278061 | NCBI WGS metagenome assembly JAAUYH01 (sample SAMN14350203, study PRJNA611818) | marine sediment metagenome | isolation source: surface marine sediment (0.6m) | place: French Polynesia: Moorea | collected 2018-08 | reverse complement strand
GTTGGTTAGTAAAATCCATCGAAAGATAAAATGCGCTCCATATACAGCAGAAACATACCGACACTTGAGTCTGTCTTCTCATCCATCTACTTAACTAAACCGCGTACAGAAGTAATTATTAATTGGAGTAGATAGAAACAGTCTGAAGTCGTACCTCATTACCAATTGAAAAAAACAGGACCATTTTATGTTTAGCACATCACTTCTGAGATTCGAGTATAGAGACGTTTCATTTCAAGTTGCAGCGGCTTAAATGGAAAAATCGACTTTCGAACGCGACCCGAGTTTAGAACTAAATCATTCCACCCATTCAGCAGTATCTCACAATCTCGCGAGCTGTCTAAAGCACTAAATGTGGCTTATTGTGAAGCCACACTTTAGTAAAAAAACTCAGTTTACCATCAAGCTCGAATTCAAAAGCTATATTTTCGCGTAGATAGTTGATGTATGAGAAATAATTCAATTTTTGGATACGAATTTTCTGTTTCTGTCACAATGAACACCATTCAAATTTACTCAATCCTATTCATGTACACATATATGAAAACTAAAAATTATACTAAAATTCGCAGAATCACTTTGACTGCTTTCAGACTTTTCTCATTCGCTTCTCCTTTCTTCTTACAGGAAATCCTTCGATATCTATCAAAATAAAGCAATTCATTATAGCTTGATTCCTGCGTCTACACATCAATGTTTATGTTGATGTGATCAGTAGAGTAATCATTTTTCATATGCTATAGTTCTACAAAAAGCGGTGTATTGTCATACTAGTTTTTGCATTTGAAACTAGGTTTTCGATAACGTCTTGAAAGTCAAATAAAACGGTCTGATTTATTCATGAACAATACGCTATACACAAAGACAAGGAAAAAGAATATTCTACACCTTTGTCCCATGAAGACTGATGTATCGCGTAATAAAGATGTCATTGTGCAAATAGCGGCAACGTTAATATATAAATTGTCAATAATTAAGCTTTGTGCGGAGACAGTATGACTGAAAAGAAAAACGAAGTGAATACAATACTTTCGACTTTTATTCATGGAAAATTTATTTGGATGTGACTAGAAATATGGGTCTTGGCCAAATCGATCTGCCGCCACTAAATTTAGTGAACAGACGGTAGTCTATTGAAGACAAAAAATGGTAGGCACACGTCGAACTATAGGGAGGATAATTTCTTTAATCATTCAGAAACGTGATTAGAATGATTCAGTTTTCTCGGTTTTTCTATTATCCTACTGGCTGTCTTCGCAGAACCAGATTGCATCCACTCCACCAATGAATAAGTGTTGTAAGAAGCACACCCTGTAAGTGATTCCTCCTCAAGAGAAATAGCTTTTCTGTGATAGACCTCGTCAACATCCCCAAAAATGAGCTGGAACATGTTTGTCGCGTCCCACTCGATCTAACAGTGCATTTAATGGACTGCTCGAAATTGTTCAATGACGATTCTGAGATTGTTCCCTTCACAAGTCTGATGAACGTACGACGCCAAGGTACAAACAATAATGCAGCGGTTCACAGCGAAAGAGTGGTACAATGTAAACAAGAACTCAGATATGTTTTACAGTCACGGACCCAACGAACCACCACTTCCTCCCCAAACATCTTGAATTGTAACAGCAAACATCGTCCCCCTTGGTAGTTGTATAGTATGTTCTAAAATCATCTAATAGACCTGAAGAACGATAAATAATCTCTAGACGACATGATCCATCACGGTAGTCGGAAACATGGTCGGTCTGTCAACCTGCCACGGCTGTAAAAGTTCATCATTTCTTAAATACTGTACATCAGTAGTGATGCTAGAGTAGCTCTAAAATCTACTCCGCTTGATCAACTCGTCCTTAAACTCATCCAGAATAATAATCTCAACAACACAAACCGATAAAACATTGTTACTCGAAAAAGCACTTCTATGCACAGCATTATCAAAACATGTACATCAGATGCACAATCACCTCAACCACACCTCTTGCACCTCAGCATCCTTCTGCTCTGCATAATGAATGCAGAGTACATTACTTTCTTCGTGTTGCTCTCGCTGGTATACGCCACAACCGTGCCGTATCCCCCAACACTGATCGGCTTCTCATGGAAGGACGACAACTTTTTCAAGGCGATATAACCGTTCGCCCCACACTACGTGTACCAAATGCCACTATCGAGTTCAACGGCTTCACTGTGCGGAGTGGCGGAGAATGATTCCGCACTGAAAACATTGTTTTACAATTCAGTTGTTTCAAGGCACATACAATTATCCTACACGCCCAACTCAAAGTGTCGCATATTCGGCAGTGAAACGATTCATGTTTGGCAGAGGGCCAAGTTCGCCAATGCATTCAACAAGCTACTGGAAGCTGCCAACGCAGTCGAAGCTAGTGATTGCAAGGGTAGTAGTAATCCCCTGAACCAGCATGTCAAATTTATTATTAGCACCTTGTACGCAGTCGCTTTCGAATTTGACGTTCGTGTAACTCGAGCACTCATGTCATTACTTCTTTCCGACTCTGGCGTGTACTACCGTAGCTCACATGCCAATCTCATTGCGCACAACCTCCTGATATGGCAGTATGAACACCAGAGAAATACAACATCCCTAGCACCGCTCGCTTCCTTCTACGACCTTCCATACCTCACAGAACATCACCTAGCGTTGTTTCATACTGTACGAGTACTGTACTGTACACACAACCACTTCTAATAGACAAGCATCTTGCCACCTTGGTTCATGACACCGTTGTTCACTCCCTCCCTAACTCTCTTCCATCTCTGACTTTCCAACTCTGCAATGCAATTGACACTCACCAACTTGACATAAATAATGTTTACCGAAAAGGATACACCACAGACCTCCAACAAGGTCAGTCAGTCCACAACAGAACCGCACTTGTCACATCACAACTGATCTAGCCAGCGCACAGCTGCTCTTGTATTTGCAATCGAGGATAGTGAGTGACACAATCTCTAGTCCTCGACCACCAAAGCCACAATCCTCACTTCAGTACAAAGTTACTCTGTCATCCGTTTACAAGCCACAATTCTCAAGCATGGCACTTTCCAAATCAATCCTCTTCTATTCCACGTCTCGCCTGTACAGTGCATCGTCTTCCGACGCTTTGCCTCTTTCTGTTACATAAGCTCCTCATTCTTCTTCCGTTTCTTTCTACTAGAATAGTTCTCTGTCCATTCTCCAGGGATATCCATTTCGCCTGCAAGTCCAACCTCACCCGCACCACGTTTCATCGCTTCCAATATTCCACCCGGCTGAGGTTGTTGATGTTGTCGTGATTGTTGTTGATGCTGCTGAGGTGCTGCTATGTTCGCAACCGCAGCCGCAAAGTCTCGAAATGCATAACCCGTACACGCCCTTGCCCCTGGCAACTGTTGCACATAATGAACAATCGTGGGCTCCATTAGCCCGTACCTCTCATTTCCATCTTCGGGCCTGTACATATTTCCCGATGTTGCCATCCATGCCTTCTGCACGTCTGGGTCTTCCGACAGTACATCCGAGCTCTCCCACATAGGTTTCGATTCATCATAAGTCTGAAAGCCGTGCAATCTGCTCACTCGAAACATCGGGTAATTCCCGTCATGAGACCGTCGAATCTCACATAAAAACGCCTCCGCATTCACTTGTCGCACAGCACGATATCCTACCGGATACAACACCTTATTTGTGTGAAAGGCTTCCCTAGGCAATATCTCACCCAGTTCCAATAAATACAATCCATCACCCACAACTGCCGGTAATAAAAGGTGACCATTCGGATCAACAAGGTCGAGCGGAGTTGCACGCTGATCTACCTGCTGCTGCTGCTGTTGATGACTTTGTTGCTGCTGTTGGTAGTGCTGTTGTTCATGTCGTTTTTGTTCCTGTTGTCGCTCATGTTGTTGCGGCTCTGGCTCTTGTGGTGGCTGCTGCTGTGGCGCTACAACATCCTCCATTTTCTCTATGCCATTACTTTCTGGCTCCACCACCTTCTCTGGCGTATCCGAACCCGACTGTTCACTATCTCCCTTTTCCTCGTCCCCACTATTCTGCTTCTCTCGAATCACATCCTCTTTCTTGATCTCCTTCTTCTTGTACAGATAAAACTCCACCAATGTCTTAGCTCTTTTCGACGCCGCGCTCGGTTTCAAGAATGCGCCCTTCTTCAGGGTCTTCGGGTCATCCGCATACTTCTCTTCGTGTTGCTGAATAGAGCTATGAAACGGCAAAGTTTCATCCTTCGCTACACTCTCCCACGCATTAAACCCATGTTTCTCAACTCCAACCAGCAACGCTTTATCATGCGTGCTTCTCCACCACAATGGCAATTCTCTCGATCGCTTACACCCACGCAACACATCACTAAGCTCAGGATTCTTCAACACCTCATTTCGCAATTCATTGAAGAATCTCAGACGTTCAAGCACCCGGTCTGCGCGGTCACGAGTTATCTGGCCAAACAAAGTCGACGGCGTTAATTTCTCCAACTCCTTCACACGGTCGAAATCCTCATCACTATTCGCCACCGCCAAGTCCACTTTTCGGTTTGCTTCATCCTTGAGTTCAGCAAACGCAGTATCCAATGTTTCGGGATACTTGTTACGAAATTGTGGTACTCTCGCATGAAACGCCACCCAGTCAGGGGTCTGGCCATCCTCTTTAAATTCAAGGCCAATATTTGACAGTGCTTTCTCAAATTCAAACGCATCCTTCTTAGAAAACGGTTGCGATTTCTTGATCTTTCGTTCTTCACGAATACGAATCTTCTCCGCAGCCTTCTCTTTTCGGCGCTGTTCAAGGTCGTCCTTTCGTTTCTGTGCACGGTTTTGCGCTTGTGTTTGTTTGCGCACCGCACGTACATCGCGGTCATATTCCTTTCCACAAGTATTGATGACAGACTTCAGTCTTTTCATTAGCGCTTCGCTAGGAGGAAACACCACTTTCTCCTTCTGCACTTTGACTTGATCAATCTCAGCACCATTCGCTACTTCTACACTCTCCATTTTCACATCGATATCTTTCGCGGTCTCGGTTTTATCCGTCTTCTTCCCCGCATCCTCTTCAATCTTTGCATCCACGGCCATCGGTTCAGGTTTCACAACAACTTCCTCATCCTTCGCACTCGGGACACTGTCGCTCTCTTCATGCATGCTTTCATTCACACTTCCATCATGCGAAATCGAAGATTCTTTCTTACCTTTCTTTCCATTCTCGCCATTCACCAACTCCTCCTCATCGTCATGATCATCATCGTCATCCGCATCGTGTTCGTCCTCTTCCTCCTCCCCATTCGCACTTGGCGTAGTTTTCGCCTTGGGCGTATTTTTGTTCTTCTTATTCGATGGCAGCGGCAGGTAGCGATCATGAAAGCCAAAGTCAGTGTCTGCTCTAATCAGTTCGACAAACCCATAACCATGTTTGTAAGTGCCAAGCAACAAATCGACATCATCGTCATCAGTCCACTGTGGACAGGGTTTGGGGGTGAAAACGTTCAATTTGCCTTCACGTAAACGATCGATGGACGAGTGATTATGAATATCACGCAGGCGACGCAACAAGCGCAATTTTCTGGCCCACCGCACGTACTTGCGCTTCTCGTTTGGCTCACACGCATCTTTCGCATCTTCTATCAAGCTGGTAACTTCAGACTCAATTGTTTCCGGAGATGTACCATGAGGAAAGTCCTCGCGCAAGATCTCCCCCAATACCTTCTGCTCCACGCCAGCTCGGGTGTGAACATAGCAACTGGCAACAAAACGTCTAGCCACAGGAATAATTTCCTCCGTCGTACGTTCCGCAAGTCTGCCAGGAGCGAGACGAATGATTTCATCCCATCGACCATAGCCCAGACGCATCATGAGTGCGCGCAGGGCGGCGGTTTCCGCTTTGATCCAATCGCGCTTCTTCTTGGGTAACGGCGGATACTCAGCCGGTAACACGAAACAAAAGATCGATTCGCCCATCTGTATCAGTGTTCGAGACTGCAGTTTCACGGGCGGTGTATCGGGCGTCATCACAACGGTTTCCTCCGTCGCGGGTAGTGTCGCGGTAAGCCCATTCTTTCCTATACAATGCAATACGAAGGAACGAGACTTGACCTCGTGTTGAATGCGGGCATGCGTTCGCGACAATTTATTCGAATCTCCGAGTCCAACATGGACACCATGTTGAGCGGGAGCCAGTGGGTTTTTCGGGTACTGTCCAGGGTCAGAGCGACCAAGAGTAAGGTTGTTATCAGTCATAAAATAGGAGAAGGTATGGTCGGCGCCATCGTTGTAAAAAATGCGTCCCTGTAGCTTGGCGAGCGCAGTACCCTTAGGCGCGTTGACAGGCATGATGTTGTCAGCGCGGAAGGGAGAGCTCTCGCAAGGAGAGCGGAGCAAGACAGGGGTGGCAGTGAGAAGGAAGGAAAGTAGGTGGGCAGGAGAAAGGGAGAGTGGGCGAGTAGGAGAGAGTCGGTGGGAGTCAGTCTAAGGGTCGGCTAGGGGGGAAAGGGGCTTTGGTGCACATATTCCAAAAACCAATTGCCAACGACTTGTTATTAAAGCACGCGCGTCGGTCGTCGCAATTCGACGCGCGCACGCGTAATGCAAACGGTTCAGCAGCCAAATTTTTCGAATAAATAATTTACAGGCGTGATTTCAATGCAGGAATGAAGACGCGATAGCCACGCGCATGATATCCTCCAACGCAAGGGCACTGTCTGTTGTTTAACTTATCAAATCCAATTTTGCTTCTCATTCTAACTTTCTTACTGTCACTCGCTCGCTCATTCATTCATTCTCCCACTTTTCAATGTCTACTCATTTCTTCTCTGTAACTGTATCGTATCGTGTCGTATCGTAAGTGTACCTGCTCACTCCCTCCCTCCCCCGCAATGACACGTCTCGCCCAACTCAGCGAATCTCTCTTCATTTGCAGGCCACGAAATCGGTTTTCCTATTTTTGCTGCACTGTGACACTACGGTAGGGACTGTACTGTACTGTACTGTCCTATACTGTACAATATCTTTCATGTCAAGCTCCTCATTTGCACTTCACAGCCCCTAAACTCCACTGCTCATCAACAGCACAACCAACACCACCACAGCTTGTAACCTTGGCATACCCTACTACCTATTGTTGCCTACTGCGCTGCACTGCACTGCACTGTACTTGCACCGCACCGCATGGATATACCAGCACTGTACGAATGTTCTTAATTATAGACATTTATCACTGTAGTTACGTTAATCTCGCGCACACTCTGCCTTCCTTGCATACCGCCACCACCACCTATTCCAAGTTACACACACTAAATTTATTTATTATCAATGTCGCACCCATTCATCAATCTAATTTCCTACCACAGTAATTTACTCTTCACTAGTCAAGCAACTGCGATATCTACGAGTCATTCGTCACACAAATCGGCTGAGTGCCAAGACTTGCCACATTCCTCGGACGACTAAAAACGATTTGCATATTGCCAAGAGTTCTAGTAGCAAAGCCAGCCTCACAATAACACAAATAATAAATCCATTTGCGAACAAAAACCTCATCAAATCCCAATTCTGCGACACGCCCACTTTTCACTGCGCTCACAAATCGTCGCCTCCACTCCCGCAATGTAGTCGCATAATGCACACCAATGTTCGTGGTCGTCTCCACACTCAGATTGGAACTCTCAGCAGCCGCACTCACCAGCGCCTCAAACGAGGGACACAACCCACCAGGAAATATGTATTTCTGAACAAAATCCGTCGTACTTCTATACACCTCATATCTTTTCTCTGGCGTGGTGATCACTTGTACCACCGCCAAACCGTCATCCGTCAGAGCACTATCGAGCGCCGAGAAAAACGCCCCCAAATATTCATGTCCAACCGCCTCCAACATTTCAACCGACACAATGCGATCATATTTTCCTTGCGGCAACGCACGGTAATCCGCCTTGACGAATTGCACCATTTCCGAAACACCCGCGATACGTGCCCGTTCTATCGCCAAACTCTTCTGCTCGTCGGACAGGGTCACACTTGTGACACGGACGCCAAACTTCTTCGCCGCCACGATGGCCAACTCGCCCCACCCCGAGCCAATCTCCAAAACATGTTGATTAGGCTTCAATTTCGCCAACTCCAATATACGATCTATCTTAGCTTGCTGTGCCTCATCTAAATTCATTCCATCTCGTTCGAATAACGCACACGAGTACATCCACGTCGAACCTAAGAACGTGGCGAACAATTCATTGCTCAAGTCATAATGTGCCGCAATATTTCGTTTCGATCCTTCCAAGGTGTTTGCATTAAATGTGTGAAACATTCGATTGACTTTCGCACCCAACCATGATAGAACCAACTTGGATGTGCTCAACTTCTCTTCATCTCGATTCACGATAAACACGCGAAACACATCTACCAATGCGTCATGCCCCTCCATTTCGAAATCATTCGCCATGTATGCTTCGGCGAATCCGATATCCGCACTCGCGCAAACACGCGCAAAGAACGCACGTCGATTGCGCACATTCACTACCGCGACCGGACGGTCCGCACTACGCGCCTTCACCGCCGTCTCCCCGAAAATCCAATCCTCATTCTCATTCAAGCGCAACGTCAACGACCCCTTCCGCACACCCCGCACGAGGAACTCGTGCACCGCCGCCTCGCACACGCGGTCGTACAACGTCGCCAACATCGTCGCGCGTCCGAATCGCCGCGTGCGTGAGTGGCCGGCGCCGCGGGATTGCCTCGTCGGTCCGGTACAGTATCGCAATCGGCGGCAAGTCGGGTCTTCTATCAATGCGATTGCAACTTGGAATCTACCAATAGGAAGCAATTGCAACCCAACCCTGGTTACATCTTGGCCAGCGGAAAACCGTGTGCGATTGGATCCAGACCGGTGGCGTTTGAATGAGGGAACGGGAGGCGCGTCAGGCTTTTCGAGTCTGTCACATCTCAAACAAACCGCGAACTGCAACTCTAGGTCGAGTGCGCTGAGCAGATTGCCAGTTGAGTGCGCGGCGCGGCGGATGCACCACATGCGACTTTTTGCAGATCCACTGCTCCCTGTTAGACACGTGTAAATGCTGCCCTATTTCTTTTAGTGCTTAGTCTCACATGCACCCACCCCACAATTGCAGATGCCTCTGTGCACCATCCACCAGCGCACTCCGCTCGCCAACCTTACTGTTTTTTCCCCAAAAGTCTTCAAACACTGCTTCGACCTCCATATCGTCGCCAATTTCTGCCTCCACCGCCCAACGCTCTAACTATCTTTTGTTTCGCACCCACTCTACGGCCCTACACCATGGATTCGCGCACCATTTTGCGCCTATCTAACGCTCTTTCGTCTTCGCCATCCGCCCGTCGTCGCTGCCACTACCCGACAAACTACTCGACTACTCTAACAAAACTTCATTGCGGCATCAAATGCAGTAGTTTCTGTTTATGATTCCCCTATCTGCATCTGTGTTTACAACAACAACGTAAGTCGTTCCAGTGTTTCACTTGCGTCGAACCCGCCAAGCTTCATCACATCGGCCAACATGCCTTCGCGCACATCGTATGTCGTAACCGGGTGACACGATTGGAATCTTGCTGGCTTGGTTCCTTCTCTTGCGACACGCTGTTGAACCGCCGCTTCCATGATCTTCTTGATGTACAACTCGAGTGAATGTGTGAGCAACGCTATCGCTTCATCTTTCACACCACCACTCACCCCCATCTTTTCGGCTTTCTTCGACATTCGAGCACGCATTTTGCCGAAGAGCTCCAAGTCTATCGCTTGCCCTGGTCTAACCGGTTGGAACGAAAGAGTGTCGTAAGTGGGGATCTCTGCGCTGGGTATTGAAAGTGAGCTTCGCGTTGGCACGGACCCATCGATCGGGGCGTCTGATTTCTTTGGTCGCTTCGGAGAAGGTTGCTTCGCGGGAGGTCTCGGTCTCTTCTTGTCGTTCTCGTTGACTTTGGATGCAACAGCGGTATCACCGTTAGGTTTTCGTTCAAGTCTATTTTTCTTGAGCGGAACCATGCGTGAAGTTGGTGTGGCCGGAACTTGTTCCTGTTTGGTCTGCGTCGGCCGACTTTTCGAACTGGCGGCATCACGAACTTTACTTGGCGCGGTGCGTTTCTCTTTCACCTGTTGGACAACAGGTACATCGGGCAAGCCTTCACGTTTGACTTGGGCACGCTGAAGAAGCTCAATAATAATACGGTTGTGAGCGCCATACTTATCTTTTGGGAGGTGCTTTGCAATCTCGTCTTCAAATTGAATTTTGGTAAGCTTGGCGGTCAGAAATTGTCTGAGCGTTTCAATGTACCCAGAGATGGCGTCAGATGATAATCCCTCGGCAGCTAAACGTTGATGAAGGTAATCAGCACGCGACGCCGTCATATTGGGAGCGGCATTCAAACGCGAAATTTTGAAAATGTTGTCGCGGCTCGCACGAGGCGAGCCACCAACAGGCGCTTGCGCGCGCAAAGCGGTCGACTTAATGATTGCGTTTGCGCTTACAATGCCATACGGCGGCGACAGTGCGCCCCGGCAACACCAAGAGCGGCTCAGGTACGCAGGCACGTGCCAAGGAGGCGATTGGCAGGTGCCACGTGGCAGTGTGCGGATCAAGTGGGTAGGTCACTCCGGGGGGGGGGATCAACAACGCACTTGGAACAAAGTAGGCGCACACTCGAGTAACAAACAAAGAGTTGGAGCCGTACGACAGGTGTTGGTGTTGGTCCTGGCACGACCGAAACGTTCGTGCTTGGTGACAATCCCCCGAAAAGCTAGTGGCACTTGGCGGGAAGGTGAAAGGGGGACACGTCCGAAGCAGGTAGTGGGTGGTGGTATGATTGACCAAAAAAATAATGGACCAGCCAAACAGCCAAAAACACTCGACAAATTTTTTGACGTTGAAGAAGTAGGCGTGTGAAGAACGAGAGGCAGTTAAGGTGGTAGTGTACAAACAGCTTGAAGTAGAATCGAATCGGGCGTGAAAAGTGTGTGTATAGCGAGTTGCGATAGGCACGGTAACCAAAGGTGGAGAGTAGCCAAGTGGCTGACACCGATGAGCTCAGGTCGAAAAAGGCGGGTAGGCCAATTTGAATGAAGCGCTCAACCAACAACTCGACAAAGCACACCCAACTGGTCCTTGTTCACGAGCGCGACAGCCCACTTCAACTCCGCGCGGTACCACGGCACCACGAAGGCGACAAGACGAATCACCAAGCGAGTCGGCGATGACCCCGATGGCGACCGACTAGCACAAACAATTGCCCGTGCTCGCTCGCAAGTGATTTTCTTACAGTAGTTCAATTTGCCTTTAAATTTACAGTAAATTGAATCCTCAAATGTAGCTGCACAACATACCCGTTTGATCTCCCGCGATGTGGACCAAGTGAGACAACGAGCACGCCATGCACGCTTTCGCAACACCGGCGACGCCGCGCCTGTGCGCATGGGGTGGGCGTGGAGTGGCGGCCGTGTGCGGGGCGAGGCCGGCTAGAGTAGGTGGTGTGCGGATGACGGCGGCGAAGACCGATGATAAGAAAGAGGTAGAGGAGTACTTTAATGGCACCGGATTTTCGCGATGGTCGAGGATATATTCCGATGCCACTGACATCAACAGTGTGCAAGTATCGATTCGAAAGGGTCATGCACAAACCGTCGAGACTATACTGGGGTGGCTGGAAGAGGAGAGCCCGACGAGCGTGCTGGACGCGGGGTGTGGGGTGGGGTCGTTGTCGCATCCATTGGCGCTGCGCGGCCACACCGTGCACGGCGTGGACATCAGCGCTGCGATGGTGGGCGAAGCCACCGCGAAGGGACGAGAACAGGGGAGTAGTGCGACTTTCGCTGTCGGCGATGTGGACGCGTTGCCGGGCCGTGCCGACATTGTGTGCTGTGTCGATGTGCTGATCCACTACCCCGCCGCCGATGCGATGGCGATGATTGGGCGCTTGGCAAAGGCGTGCGACCGTCGTCTGGTTTTGTCGTTCGCACCGTCCACTCCACTGCTCGACCTGCTCAAGAAGGTTGGCAGTTTCTTCCCCGGCGCCGCCAAGGCCACGCGCGCATACCTCCACAAGGAGGAGGACGTTCGCGCGGCGCTAGAGGCGAACGGTTTCCAAGTGCGTCGCAGTACGCTGTGCAAGACGAATTTCTACTTCTCGCAAGTCATCGATGCCGTGCGCGTGTAGTGCGTTAGCGAGAGAACGTAAAAGCTTTTTACCGTAAGTAGAGATCGGGTACGGGAACTCGGGTGAGGAAGTTCGAATTCCACAATTCAGGGCTTCCATTCACACCTGTCCTGCATGGTGGTGCGGCGTGGTGTGACAGCGCGCGATGTGTAGCGGCATGTGCAGGTCCTACGAGGTGGACTACGCAAACCCTATGCATGCATTCTGCACAGCATGATAGTGGGGTGAGTTGGGGTTTACTGTCTGAACACGGCCTTGCTACATGGACTTGCTGCAACGTAGCCATAGGTGGTGGTGGCGATGGTGGTGATGTGTGCGTATGTGTTGTCTGTGCAGTGGCCATGTAAAATAATTTCGAGCGCGCATGTGCCATTTATTTTGTAGAACTGATGCTGCCTGCCTGCCGCTGTTTGTGTGTGTGGGATGTGTTTAGTGTGTTGCTGTACAAGACCGAGATATGTGACAATAGGTGGGTCTCGCTATCGGGGAGAAACTAGGTACAAGTCGGGGGTAACGATGGATGGTGCCACCTCATTCAGGCGCGTCTCCAACAAGGTCATTCTTCCTCGCTGCTGCCACGGCGAATAGACTCAGGGTCTCCAGTGCAGTGTAGGGTCGTTCGTTACCGCGCGGCTCCGCGTTCTGCAACGCAGCACTGTCCACATGCACCTCACCGACGGCCGTCCCCGCGCTATTATTCCAGGCGTGGTCATCGGCCGTCGGCGACGTACAGGTGGGTGGTGTGCGATGCGACAAGTTTTGATGTCGGCGGAGGTAGCGCAAGCGCGCAAACTTGACACCGCAACTGGGCACCGGACATTGGAATGGCCGTCCGTCCTGAACGTGCAGCTCCATCACATGTTTCCGCATGTCGCCCTTGTATCCAAAGGCACGTCCGCACTGCGGACATGCATACGGCTTGATGTTGCGATGAACCACATTCACATGCTTGCGTAGATTCCATCGCTCACCGAAACGCTTCGAGCATTGTGGACAAGCATGTGGTTTTCGCTTCTGATGCACATTTCGCTCGTGTACGTTCAGAGTCCATTTTTCAGAGAACCGCTTCGAGCATTGTGTACAAGCGTGAGGACGGCGGCCCTCGTGTCGACTTTTTTGATGTCGTGTGAGCGAACCTTTTTGGCCAAACTCAGAGCCGCAGCCGGGCTCGGGACAGATGTACTTTTTCACAGTGTTGTTGTTATTGGTTTTGCTGTTGGTGATTGTGGTAGTAGGTGTTGGTAGTTGTTGGAGTGAGGGAGTGGGAAGTTGTAGTGACGGTGCGGTGGTTGTTGGTGCGGATGGTGGCGGCGACGTGATCGGAGGAGGTTGCGAAGTAGTTCGTTTGGTAGCGGCGAGAATCTGTTGATGTAGAGCGTCATCGGCGTTATAACCCATAACACCGACAGGAGAATGCGAGCCACCGACGGTAGTGATTTGGGGATGTTGCTCCTCGTGAGCGAGTGACATGGGCGGCGGGAAGGAAGGTAGAGGTGGAGGCGGTGGAGCCTTGCCAGCGGCGGCGAGAAGGAAGCCGATGTCCATGCGTGTCGCACTCATGTTGGAGGAGGAGGAGTTCGTGGGTGACAAAAGTTGGGAGGGGTCGGGGGCGAGTTTAAAAGTGTTGCGGGACAGGGCAGGGATGGCAAATCGGGTGCCACCCAAGGGAGCAAGCAGAAAGAGATAAGGAATTGGCTGGTTTGCGAAGCCAAGCAATTCCACTATCCTCGTTTGGTAACGAGACGTGGGTGTTGTCATAAATCGAAAGAGACGTGTGATGGTGATTTTCTCATGTCACTACACCGCCGTTCCCACGTGAGATCGTTCGTGCGTTGCGCGTCGCGATTTCGAGGAGTGCGTCTGTTTGGTCGCCGGATACTGTATTGAAAAAGTGGTGAGATGGCGTGCGCCAAGTTTACAGTACAGCAGGACGACCTACTTACTTTTGTAGGACAACACCACTGTAGCTACTGCACCTATTTCATGTGGTTGTGGCAGTCGTCATGCTGGTGCGGGCTGCGCGTCTGTAGTGTACTGTACTGGACAGTACGCTGTAGTAATTTAGTAACAACAGGATAGATTTTTGCGCAGTAATTTACTCAATTTAAAGCAATGGAAACATTTAATGTTTTCAACATGATGATATTTAAGGTTAAAAGCGGAAGAGGATCGTGTCCCAAAGCAGTCCTTAGCTACTTTACACGAGGCAGGTGTTGGCTGGAATCGGTTGGTGGACAAGACTCGCAGGGGACATGCAGACTGGCAGGTAAGTAGGCGTCGCTCGTACTGCGGTGCGGTGCGGTGCGGTGCAGTGCGATGCAGTGCAGTGTGGTGCAGTGTGGTGCAGTATGGTACAGTGTAGTGTAGTGCAGTGCAGTGCAGTGTGGCACGCATGCTGATATTAAAACCAAAACGATGATACGCGCGCGATGGGGGTGTATATAAATGGAACACGAGCATGGGGCGCGCTGGGACTTAGGGAAAAGTGTAAACACGAAGGGACAAGAAGAAATGACACTGGTTGGGTGGCACTTTGTTAAAGTGCACATGGACCAAACAAGTGCTCGTGTGCACAGTAGTGTTGAAGTTTATTAACCTAATCCGACGCTCGCCACGATGCATACTACCTCCTCCAACCCGCACACACACACACACACACACACATTGTACTATACACACTAACCCGTCTCGCCGCACCCCGCCCCGTATCAACAACAACACCACATGAGCCAGTCTAGAATTTCCGTCTCTTGTTTTACCACTGCCTAACTGTACAGAACAGTACAGTACAGTACAGTGCCTACTGTACAGCGTTGACAGCAGACACGTGAATGCGTTGCTTGAACCTTCTTGTCAATTTCCAGTTCGCCTTTTTACTCAACTGCATGTCGATGCTGATGTATTGTACATGATGCATCGCAATAGCTGGCTAGCTAGCTATCTGGTTTTTTGGTTGCTTTTCTACCTATCAGTTTGCCTGCCCTTCTCCGGGTATATAAACTACTGTATTGTACAGTAGACGTTCTATTACGATAAGTGAAAACGCATTACTGCTGATGCCACTAGTGTACTATTACTACTACTAGTCGTATTGAATAGAATTGGTTGCAGTATAGTAAACCAGTAGTCGACAGATACTGTAGTATCCGATACAAATACCACTTGAGTGATACTGCTGTTGCTTCTACTTGTGTTATTGCTGGCGCTGCTGACGACGATGGCAGAAGTCAAAGGCAAGGGCAGTCGTCGTCTATGGATCGATCTCAACAATGGAAAGGTTCATTGGTGGCACAAGTGCGAGTGTGTGCTCACTGCAAGGAAGTGTGTTTCATAAAACGCAATTCTATGAAAACAGCAGTCAACAAAGAAGAGGTGTCGATTTTTGATTGGTCAAACCATCCGCTTGCTGTGCGTGCGCCATCTCACCCAAGGAGGCGACTCAGCATCACTACGGTAGACCTCAACTGGCCTACTGTATTGCATATATTTACTGTACACCCATCATCAGGTTCGCCTTGTTGATTTCGAACAGTTTGTGTCTGCCTCACCTTACTGTTTTTGCACTGTTCTTTCCATGCTACCGTACACTAATTTCCTGCCACTGCCACTGCCACTCTCACTGTCAACACATGTGTTGTAACCAGCTGCTTGTTGCCTACTTTCCATCTGTGATTCTTCAACTTCATTCTTCTTCTGTACTTTCAACTCTACTAAGTATTCGTCCACTCTTTCTCTCAACCACCACCAACAACTACACATTAAACAATTCACCTACAGTGCCATCGTACATCCAGCACTGTACCGTACAATATTTCTGCCCATTGCCAAGGCAGTCAGTCGGATACAGTACACAGGCATCCGCCACTTTTACGCTTGCTTGCTTCATTGCGCATCCCAATTGCACCTTATAAAGCCGACACCATACACGCATCGATGAAGTTGGTCAAGTGTTGAGCGGTGTAATCAAAGACCATGAAAATGCTTTGCGTTGCATAGCATGCACATTCTTCTCTCTTGCCGAATTACGACGTTGTCTCCCTCTCGTATGTTTCACCTCACGTGTCCACATGCGCCGTATGTGGTAAACCAGACATCCCATAGTATTGCTGTCCTCAGGTACTGTACTAAAGCTTGGTTTCCATTCACCTCTTCGAATGCTTTCACATTTTACTGGACCGTCGCCTATTCCTCAACCATTTCCTTGTGGCCTGCATTGCTCCAATCCTGTTCTTATTACTGTCACTGTTTCATTTTCCCGCATCTTCCTCGATACGACTCGCTTCCTCGCTTCCTGTCTTCTCACTCGATGCTTTCCACCTTTCCGTTGTTCCACTTGTGGACTTGATGTTTCGCGCGTTACTAAATTATTATTGCTCATTACTGGACTATGAGAGAAATTGTCCTGTATTGTCCTATATTTAATTTGGCTGTCTGTTGAATCAATCAATGATTTCGATTTGGAATGTTTCACTGTCAAGGCTACCGTACATTCTGTACTGCGATCTTTTTTTTACTATGTACTGTACTGTTCTATACTGCACAGTATCGGTACTGCACTGTACTGTACTCATCGTCTTTTATCTATTGTGGTGGTCAATTCCTTCTGTTCCACCACTATCGACTGTTCCGTAGTAGAACAACGGTATGCTTACCGTACGTCGATTATCGAACATAAAACCGCCTATTTGTATGATACTCTACTTTCCAGATTTTGTAACTCAATCATACTGCACCTTTCTTGTTCTTCTTGTTTGTCTTGAGATTGAACAAATCTGATTTCATATTCTACTGTACCGGTACTGTACCAACGGTTCATCCCCTTCACCTGCCCTTTCAAACATTCTCACTCACTCTCACACTTTTT
>JAAUYH010184392.1_pt1 | contig 17053 bp, 14 predicted proteins | sample 7278061 | NCBI WGS metagenome assembly JAAUYH01 (sample SAMN14350203, study PRJNA611818) | marine sediment metagenome | isolation source: surface marine sediment (0.6m) | place: French Polynesia: Moorea | collected 2018-08 | reverse complement strand
CGTCGACCAAAATAGCCATTATTAATTAATATGCTTGTTACTACAAAGGCAATTGTACTCAGCTCAATAAAATACGGAGAGTCAGATTTAATAGTAAAATGTTATACTGAAACAGGCGTGAAGCCATATTTGTTAAAACGGATATTAAAGACAAAAAAAGGAAAACTAAAAGCCTCTTATTTTCAGCCATTAACACTATTAGAACTTATTGCCTCTCACAATGATAAAGGAAGTTTAAATTATATAAAAGAGGCTAGAATTCATTACCCGTTTGCCACTATTTCTAACAATATTATTAAACAAACCATTGCAATTTTTTTATCAGAAGTTTTGTCAAAGTCTTTGCATGAAGAACAACCTAACGAACAACTTTTTGAATATCTAGAAACATCCTTAAAATGGTTAGACACACACGATGAGGTGTCTAATTTTCATTTGTTGTTTTTGCTGAATTTATCAAAGCATTTAGGGTGCTATCCTGATAAAGAAAATAACGATTTTGATTACTTTGATCTCCAGGAGGGGGTATTTTTAAAATACAAGCCTAAGAACCAATACCTTACCAATGACAATTTAAGGCGATTTAAAACCCTGCTCGGCACAAATTTTGATGGATTAGATTCGTTGAAATTTAATGGCAAAGAACGTCAGGAAACCTTAGAAGTGCTGATACGATATTTTGAGTTACATTTGCCGATGTTTCAGAGACCCAAATCACTGACCGTATTAAAAACTGTATTTGTGTGAAGATGAAGAAAACCTTACTCTTTTGTATTGTTTTACTTGCCGGATATATTGCTACTGCTCAAAAAATCACCATTTTAGATAAGGAATCTGAGTTTCCGATACCGAATGTAACGATCGTTAATGAAGATACTTCAAAACGAGTTGTTTCAGATGTTAATGGTGTAGTAGACCTCACTGTTTTTGGTGACAACGAAATCCTGACATTTACCCATGTTTCTTACGTTGAATTTGAAGCATTGAAACGACAATTGATAAAGGCCAGGTTCGTCTATCTACAGAGTAAATCAGAACGACTGGAAGAAGTATTTTTATCGGCCTCAAAAGGTAAGGAGTCGCTGAAGCGGATTGCTGAACAGGTAGCGGTTTTTTCTAGTAAAGATATACAACGAACTTCACCGCAAACGTCGGCAGACATGCTCGCTGAAATCCCGGGAATTAAAGTGCAGAAATCGCAGTTTGGCGGTGGGAGCCCCGTATTACGAGGTATGGAAGCCAACAGGGTGCTGCTAGTGGTTGACGGAGTACGGATGAATAATGCCATTTACAGGAAAGGGCATTTGCAAAACTCCATTACCGTGTCTCCCAATTTATTGGATCGAACCGAAGTTATTTTTGGGCCCTCATCAGTAATTTATGGTTCAGATGCTTTGGGAGGTGTAATTCACTATTATACCAGAAGACCCATAACAAATGAGCAAACAAGGATAAACTCTTCTTTCTTGTCACGTTATAGCACGGTTAATAACGAAAAAACAGTACAGGGCGGACTTGAACTACAGTTCAAAAAGTTTGCTTCATTTACCAGTGTGTCCTACAGTTATTTCGGCGACCTGCGCATGGGTAAAAACCGTTCGCATGACTTTGATGACTGGGGACTGGTGACCGAATACTCCAACAATACAGATTCTTTTTTTAATGAAAACCCTGTTACAAATGATGATCCCGAAATTCAACGCAATACAGGTTACGATCAAACCGATTTTTTACAGAAGTTTTTTATTCCGTTATCAGAAAAGACAGACCTGACGTTTAACTTTCAGTACTCTACCTCTTCAGATGTTCCTCGCTTTGATAGATTAATAGAGCGTAGAGATGGCGAATTGCGCTTTGCAGAATGGCATTATGGGCCACAGAAGCGCCTATTGTTGTCGTCACAACTCAGCCTAAACCCTGCAAAGAAATGGATCGACAAAGGTACTATTACAGTAGCTTATCAGAACATAGAAGAATCAAGAATCAACAGACGATTTGGTACCTTAGATCGGACCTCTAGAATAGAGAACGTAGATGTATTCAGTATGAATGGTGATTTTTCGGTACCACTGTCAAAGAATAACAACCGTATTTTGTCCTATGGAGTAGAGGTAACACATAATGATGTAGATTCGTCCCCAAAAGGAGAGACCCTTGAAGTCAGCGGAAACCAGATTACCGGTATCTCAAATACGTTTCCCGTTCAGTCAAGATATGCCGATGGAGGAAGTACATATACCAGCTTAGCGGCATACGTAAATTATCGACAAGATATTAGTGAAAAAGCCACATTGAACACAGGGGTTCGATTTACTGACACCTACTTGAATGCAGAATGGATTGATGACACCTTCATTACGTTGCCTGATGCCGATATCTATCTAGCGAATTCTGCGTTTACGGCTACATTAGGATATGTATATAAACCTACGCAAGAGTGGCAACTTAACGGCGTTCTCTCCTCGGGATTCCGATCTCCTAATATTGACGATGTGGGTAAAGTACGCGAACGTCGAGGAGATGTTACGGTGCCTAATACAAGTTTACGTCCGGAGTACGCTTACAATGCCGAAGTAGGAATCTTAAAGTACTTCAATGAGAAAAGCTCCTTTATAGGCCTGACAGGATACTATACGCTGTTAAACAATTATATTATCCGTGAAAATTTTACCTTGAACGGAAGTTCAACCATCCTCTTCGATGGCGAAGAGGGAAATGTAGTCGCGAATATAAATAAAGGAAACGCCTATGTTTTTGGAGGAACACTCAACATGAAATCTCGCTTTGGAAATTACCTTACTGGTGCGGCTTCTGTAACTTATACCAAGGGAAAGGCCTATGATACTGGCGAACCCCTGTCTTCAATTCCGCCACTTTTCGGTAGAGGAGAATTGAATTATGCACGGAATAAATTTGAACTGGGCGTTAATGTACGGTTCAACGGCAGAAAAAAAACCGAGCATTACAATGTCACCGAAGGTATCGATAGGATAGAATTGACTCCCGAAATTGACCCCGACGCAGAAGACCTGCGAGCTCAATATTATGGCGTACCGTCATGGGTTACTCTAAATGCCACATCAAGTTATCGATTAACAAGAACTATTAATATACAGGTGGCTATTGATAATATTTTTGATCAGCATTTCATAGAATTTGCCTCCGGTATTAGTGCACCCGGACGCAATTTTTCGTTTGCTGTTTTAGCTAGTTTTTAAAGATTTGACCAGCTTTATTTTTATTCAATCTAAATAAACGTATATTTGCAACGTTTTTCAAAGCGTGTAGATGTTAATTATATCAAAAGACGAATTAGTAGCACTCGATAGAGCACCCGAAAAAATAAAAGCTACTAAGAAGTTAAAAACCAAATGTTGTAAGAAATACAGAAAAGACAATAGATGCAAACGTTGTCCTTGTTATGATTTATTACAAAAAGCGTCGTAACCGTTCTTAATGGTCATTCAGAATTTAGAGCCAGCAGTTCCTGGGTCAAATCACTTTTAAAAGCTAACGAAATATTTGGAGTTTCCTTCGGAGTTTTCCGCTTAAGCGGAATAACGATACTGGCTCCAAAAGCCCCCCCAATAGACGTGTAAAAGGCATCTGTAGGATTTCTTACCTGACTTAACAATTCCGGATCAATAGCTTCCTTTAAAAATCCTACGGCAGAAGCAGCCAAGGTGCCAAAAGCCCAGGCTTTGAATTTGTTATCTGTTTTTTTAAAGACATAATAGGAGGTAAGGCCTCCAATCAAAGTACCAGCGATAAAGTGTTCGGGATAGCCCCGTTCAGAAAAAATAGGCTGAGAAAAACTTTGTAAATAAAAGTTCGTAAGAAGCACTAGCAATAGTATCTTTTTCATGCCTAAAAGTAATCAAATTTACTTAAAAGCATTCAACCCGGTGATATCTAACCCGGTAATCAATAAATGGATATCATGTGTACCTTCATAAGTGATGACACTCTCCAGGTTCATAGAATGGCGCATGATACTGTATTCTCCGGTGATACCCATACCACCGAGTATCTGCCGTGCCTCGCGAGCAATAGTGATAGCCATGTCGACATTATTGCGCTTAGCCATTGATATTTGGGCGGAGGTTGCTTTTCCTTCGTTACGCAGCATTCCCAATCGCCAAGTTAACAGCTGAGCTTTTGTAATTTCAGTAATCATTTCGGCTAGTTTCTTCTGCTGGAGTTGAAAAGCACCGATCGGTTTTCCGAATTGTATACGCTCTTTGCTATAACGTAGCGCTGTATCATAGCAATCCATTGCGGCACCAATCGCCCCCCAGGCAATTCCATAGCGGGCAGAGTCCAAACATCCAAGCGGGGCACCCAAACCGGACTTATTCGGCAATAAATTCTCTTTAGGAACTTTTACATTGTCAAATATTAATTCGCCTGTGGCTGAAGCTCGCAAAGACCATTTGTTATGTGTTTCAGGCGTCGTAAAGCCTTCCATGCCACGTTCGACAATCAAGCCATGAATACGACCCTCTTCATTCTTAGCCCATACGATGGCAACTTGTGCAAAAGGAGCGTTAGAGATCCACATCTTCGCTCCATTCAAGAGGTAATGGTCGCCCATATCCTTAAAATTAGTGACCATGCCACCCGGATTAGAACCGTGATCAGGTTCTGTAAGTCCAAAACAACCCATCCATTCGCCACTCGCTAGTTTTGGAAGGTACTTATTGCGTTGTTCTTCGTTACCATATTTCCATATAGGATACATCACCAATGATGACTGTACAGACGCTGTCGAGCGTACACCGGAATCTCCTCGCTCGATTTCCTGCATGATCAATCCGTATGAGATTTGGTCGAGTCCGGCTCCACCATATTGTTCAGGGATATAGGGCCCAAAAGCACCTATTTCTGCCAATCCACCAATAATCTGCTCAGGAAATTCGGCACGTTGAGCATATTCCTCTATAATTGGCGACACTTCTCGTTTTACCCATTCACGCGAAGCATCGCGTACTAATTTATGTTCTTCAGTAAGTAATTCGTCAACTAGATAATAATCTGGTGCCTGAAATAAATCCTTGCTCATGTGCTCATGGTTAAAGTTTCTCAAAAATAGTAATAATAGCTTTTTGCAAATGTATTTTAGTAAACTAATTTATTAGCTACTTTTGCCAAGATGCGATATACATTTGGAAGCGAGGAAAAACTTAAAAGTAAGAAGTTGATCGAGCAATTGTTTGCCGAAGGAAGGTCTATTTCAGTATATCCTATAAAATTAATATATTTAGAGGTAGCGCATCAAGGCAATTACCCTGTACAGGTAGGCGTTTCCGTTTCGAAACGAACCATAAGAAAAGCTGTCACAAGAAACAGAATCAAACGATTGCTACGCGAGTGCTACCGTAAGCACAAACATCTGGTATACGACCAAATAGAAAAAAAATATATTTTTATGTTTCTATATTTAGACGAAAACGAGCAGAAATACGTTGTTTTAGAAGGTAAAATGGTGGATTTATTAAAAAAGTTCATCAAAAAGACTGGGAAAGACGATTGATTAACGGTTATATAATCAAACAAAGACTTATGAAGAAGTTGAAAAAAATAGGTATTGTACTACTATTAGTAGTTACGGTAAGTATTTCATTATCATATAAATCAGACTTTTTTGAAGTGGCAAAACAGATTGAAATCTATACCACTTTATTTAAAGAGTTGAACATGTACTATATCGATGAAACGAACCCGGCAGAATTAACCGATACTGCTATTAAAAACATGTTGAAAGATTTAGATCCTTATACGGTTTATTATGATGAACAGGGTGTTCAAAATGCCAGGATTAATGCTGCAGGAGAGTATGGGGGTATAGGTGCTGTTTCGACGTATATAGAAGGTAAGTTGATTATTGTTGAGCCACATGAAGATTCTCCGGCTGATAAAGCTGGGTTAAAAGCCGGTGATCAAATTTTAAAGGTAAATGATGTTCTAGTCACCGATACCAAAAACGATGCGGCTTCTTCTCTTTTAAAGGGCTTACCAAATACGAAGGTAAAACTCCAGATAAAAAGGCAGCAAACTACTTTTGATGTCGAGCTAACACGTGAAAAAGTAGTAATCAACCCTGTACCTTACTATAAAATGCTCAATGACGAGGTAGGTTATATCTCTTTTATAAAATTCAATCAAAAGGCATCTTCCGAAGTTAAGAATGCCTTTGAAGACCTTAAGGAGTTGGGTATGAAAAAATTAATACTCGATATACGTGGCAATTTGGGCGGATTGGTCAATGAAGCAGTTGAGATCGTAAACTTTTTTATCCCAAAAGACGAAGTAGTGGTGACCACGAAAGCCAAAGTAAAGAAATGGAGTGATACGTATAAAACCAGAAAATTACCAATCGATTTAGAGATTCCTATAGTAGTGTTGATCGATGACCGTTCTGCATCGGCATCAGAAATCTTAGCCGGAGCATTACAAGATTTAGACCGGGCCGTAATTATGGGTGAACGCTCTTTTGGTAAAGGTTTGGTGCAACGTTATCGCAAATTGACATATGGTACGCAATTAAAGCTTACGATTTCCAAATACTATACCCCTAGCGGAAGAAGTATCCAAGAGTTAGACTATTCCAGCAGGGATGAAAACGGCAATATTCCGAAGTTTTCTGATAGAACAAGAAACCCATTTAAGACCAGAAACGGCAGAACAGTATATGACGGTGGAGGTATTCAACCAGATATCAAATTTGAAAAACCGGAACGCAGCAACGCAACAGAGGCCTTGTTAAAATCACAGGCAATTTTTGATTTTGCTACCCATTATTATTATACAAATCCAACAGTAGCAGAGCCGAAAGAATTTACTATTTCAAATGACGATTATCAAGATTTTATAAGCTTTTTAAGAGCGGGTAAAACAAGTTTTAAAACAAGCACAGAATCTTATTTCGACACAGCAATGCAGAAAGCAGAAAGTGAAGCGTATAAAGATGCCATAACACAAAATTATGCAGCGCTTTTAAGCAAGCTGAATTCAGAAAAAATAGACAAACTCTCAATCAATAAAGGCGAAATACAACAAAAACTTCAAGACGAGATAATAAAGAGATATTACCACAAAAAAGGCGAATACATAAATAAAGTGCATCATGACAAAGCGATAACCAATGCCATTGAAGTTTTGAATGATGCTGCTAAATATGACGGTATCTTAAAGTAAAAATGGGCTTATAGTGGCTACAAACCCTTCTTATTTTTTTCGCTAAAGAATTGATATATTTGGTCATTATTTGAATTATACAGAATGATCAGAACCAAATCTCAGGAATCATCTAAGGCTATTGAACGCTTGTATATTACGATGCGGCATTTGTTCAATAGAGGCTTTTATAAACCTATGGGTGTTTCAGGAAAGACCTTAAGAGAGTCGTTGTTATTACTTCGTCCAGAAATCTATGGTTCAATTGCTGAAGAAAAAACAGAATTGAATGGGCTCATCTATGTGATAGATCGTTTACCAGAAGGCATTGAAGAGTGTCAGTTTATCAACCTTACTGCAGACGAAGGTTATAAAGACTCACATTTTAAACCTATTATTCCTGCTAAAAGACGCCGCAATTGCTACAGGATAGACCGTGACCAGATGAATATTGAAATCACCCGTGGCCGTTCTGAGATTTACGATATTTTAACGCATCTTACCTTTCTCTTTATAGAATCCCACAAAATCATGGAGCGGGTTTTAGTCGATGAAGATGAAAGCACGACACGTGAATGGAATTACTTAAAAGACGTAGTTCTGCATGATAAAAAGCTTACTGAGAAAGAGCATGAAGTTCTTTTGACACATGTAGGTACCATTTTAGGACGCACCTTCGAAGAGGTTTATAAAGTTGATAAGGTATTCGCTACTGAAGAAAATCCCCATAAATTTTTTCACACAATTTTTTGGCTAGGTCAATTGGCGTTGAATGAAGAATTAGAAAATAGGAAACGCACAATCACCTTTAGTTCGACATTACGCGAAAGCATTGGACATCACATTTATGGAGAAGTCTGGGCGAATAATATTAAGCATGTACTTGAAAAAGAATTATTGATTAACAGGCCTCTGCATATCATAAGCGCTAATATGCATAGCGTAATGAATTCTATTTATGCACCTATGATTTTAACAAATGAAACCAAGAAACATGAAGGTGTAAAGCTTTTCGAGTTATTAAGCGATGATTCGAATGAAGCGCTACGTATTAAAGTGCAGGAAAAAGCTTCTGAAGCAGGTTTAATCTATGTCAAGGATACATCAGGAACGAATATCAACGTGCAGATTATTGATACATCAAAAATAGACTTTAGTAAAACTAGCTATGTGGTAAAGCATGCCGCAGCAGATGCTATGCCGGTCATAATTGTGATGGATTATGCATTTGGTGAACAGGCCTATGAGACCATGGATGAATTGCTAAAACCATATATATGTGAAAACAATAACTTACATCATATGCAGGTTGAGTCTATTTCTATTATGGGGAAGGCAGGCATTTTGGAGGGAAGAAAGAGTGATATTATGATCCCATCGGCTCATATTTTTGAAGGCACTGCAGATAATTATCCTTTTAAGAATGAATTGAGAAAGGAAGATTTAGAGGGTTTTGGTATTGATGTGTATGAAGGGTCAATGGTTACCGTTTTAGGCACTTCTGTTCAGAATAAGGATTTATTGGAGTTTTTTCACGATTCCACCTGGCATGCCATTGGTCTGGAAATGGAGGGTGCACATTATCAGAAAGCCATCCAGTCGGCATCAAAAATTCGAGGGAACATCTCAGAGAATGTAAATGTTCGATATGCTTACTATGCATCAGATAATCCTTTAGAAACTGGAAGCACGCTAGCATCAGGAGGATTGGGAACTTCTGGGGTGGGGCCGACCTATGCAATTACACAGCGAATATTAGAGCAAATTTTTTAATGGCCTCAGGCTAATTTATTGATTATTTATGTCGACGAATCAAACAACAAACGAAGAAGTAGATTTAGGAAACCTTTTTAAAGTTATCGGCAAAGGTTTCAACAACCTTTTTAAGGCCATTGGTGGCTTTTTTAAGGCCATCTTTCACTATTTCATATTGTTCCTTATCTTTTTACGTAATAATGCCTTAAGATTAGGCCTGGCCGCTTTCATTGGAGCAGGTGTTGGCCTCTTTTTAGATTTGACAAAATCTAAAATATATAGTTCTACGATGATTGTAGAACCGAATTTCAAAAGTACCCAGCAGCTCTATAATAATATTAATTTTTATAACGAGCTGGTAAAGCAACAAGACAGCGTGGTTTTAGCAACTGTACTTGGAATTTCACCTCACGAAGCCTCCAAATTAAAAGGATTTTACATAAATCCGATTAAGAACGAAAATGAAAAACTGGAGCTTTTTGATGCATTTATAGAAGAGGTGGACAGTGCTACTGTAAGAAATATCAACATCAAAGAGTTCAAAAAAAACTTTACAGAGTATGATTATAGATATCACAAGATAAAGGTTCGCTCTGAAATCAATGATATTTTTAGTAAAATTAGTGACCCGATTATTAATTCTATTGCCAATAACAGTTATTTTAAGAACCAGAAGCAGATTAATGATGAAAACTTACTTGTAAATGAACAATTGCTCAAAAAATCTCTCACAGAGATAGATACATTGCGAAAAATCTATAATGAAGTTCTGATCAAGGAAGCGAATAAAACAGAATCAGGTACAACGATTACCCTTGCTCAAGGTGTTAAAAAAACAGAAGAAATAGAGTTGTTTGATGAAAGCCTTAAACTCAATGAAGAACTTATTGTCAATAATAGAAAGAGAGCAAATACTACTGAGATTTTAAACGTGGTATCATCATTTAATAAGGTGGGTACAAAAGAAAGAGGTCTACTTAAAAAGTATACCATTCGAATAGGGGGTCTTTCGTTTGCACTGATGTTATTATTCATTATAAGCAGACGACTAAATATCTATTTGAAATCATATAATAACGGAGTAATGAAATGAAATTTCACAACTTAAAGTCATTGCAGAAGTATTAAATGGATTATAACACCAAGAAGAAGGATTACTATCAGAATGTTAGATTGGATTTACTATCGTTGCTTGATTTTAATAAAAAATATAAGGTTCTGGAGGTAGGAGCTGGCCTTGGGGCAACATTATCATTTCTTAAAGAAGAGCAAATTGCAACAGAAGCTGTAGGTATTGATATCGTTGATGGTGAACGAAAACCTAATATCGACACTTTTATTCTAAAGGAAATAGAAAAAGTCGATTTATCAGCGTATAATGAATATTTTGACTTGATTATTTTTGCAGATGTGTTGGAGCATTTAATAGACCCTTTAAGAACTCTTCAAGACATAAAGAAGGCTTTAAAAAAGAATGGTGTAGTCTTAATAAGTATACCAAATATTCGAAATATAAGGGCATTATATAAAGTATTTATAAAAGGAGATTTTTCTTATGAAGAAAGAGGGGTTTTTGATTATACCCATTTAAGGTTCTTTTGCAAAAAAAATATTAAAGAACTGGTTGTGAACTCTGGTCTTCAAGTGGATATCATCACCAGTTCTTTCAAAAAAAAGAAAGAAAAACGAATTACTAGATTCATAAACACTATCACTTTTCATTTGTTTGAAGAATTTTTTACTGTTCAATACTTAGTGAAAGCTACGGCATAAGTTGAAAGTAAAATGGAAAACATTCACTACAAGGAAATCATAACAAAGAGTGGACATGCTCTTCTCTATAAGCTACTAGGAATATTAATCAATTATTTGCTGATTTTTTTTATTTCGAGAAGAATAAGTGTAGATGCCGTGGGCATATATAATATCTCGTTCGTAATTCTTGTTTTTTTTTCTAGTTTTCTTTCTTTTGGCCTCAACTTTTCTATCACCAGATTGATTGGGGAATATATGAGTGATAAAAAAAAATTAAAAGCCCTATACTTTAAAAGTATGATAGCATTGGCGATAGTTTCGGCTGCCGGTGCATTATTATTATTTTTGTTTTCTTCTGAAATTTCTCAGAAATTGTTCAAAGATACACAATATGACTGTGCGCTAAAATTGGTAAGCGCTATCACTCCTTTTTATATTTTAATGGCATTCAATATAGAATATATAAGGGGGCTAAAGAAAATTAAAGAGTCTGAATTTGTGCGGAATGTGTTTAACCCCTTAACAATATTACTGTCTCTATTTATTTTGACATTTTTCAACATAGATAATACCACGGCAGTATATGCCATTTCTATCTCCGTGTTTTTGGGTTTTTTAGTTTCTACTATTTTCATTATTAGGTTTAATCATGGTTTTTTTTCACTAACGCAAAAAGAGATATCTCTAAGAAGTTTATTAGCTCCCTCCATACCCTTAATGATTATGGGACTTGCGGCTTTTTTCTTATCAGAATCTGGATTGTTTATTTTAGAAATATATCATGGTCCTAAGGAAGTGGGCGATTACACTATTGTTTACAAGATTTCTCTCGCTTCTAGTCTGGTATTTCTCACATTTTCTACAATTATTGGACCGAAGTTTGCTGAATTATTTTGGAGTAAACAATATGAAGATTTAAAAAAGAGTATGTTATATTCTTCTCAAATGATTTTCATTCTGTCCACACCAATATTAATTGTACTAATTCTTCTTTCAAACACTTTCTTAGCACTGTTTCAACCTAGTTCGAGCGACCTCTTAAACCTCTCATTAATTGTTGCCATTATTGGTCAGTTTATTTATGGTATTCTTGGAGTATCTGGTGTTTTCTTAATGGTTACATCTTATCAAAAAATTTTCAGAAATATTTATATTCTCGCAGCGGTGATAAACTTAATATTATGCTTCTTATTAATTCCGGAATACGATGTTTTAGGGGCTTGTATTGCAATATCGGCAAGCTATATAATTTTGAATGTTATATGCACCATATTTGTTTATAAAAAAGAGAATATTTTAGCTCTGTATATTCCATTGTTAAAGAATAAATGAAAAATAAAAAGATATTAATCATTGCCCCTTTAATGTTTCATTATCATCAGGCGTTAATTGACGAATTGGCTAAAAATAATCGTGTCATTTATTTTCCAGATCAACCTAAAGGCGCTTTTACGGCCCTTAAAAGGAAAGTCAGTGAAAGGTTTAGCCGCAGATATTATGAAAAATTATTGCTAAAAGTAAAAAATGAGAAAATTGATTTTTTTTTACTTATCAACGGTAAAGGAATCACAAGGGAGTTTATAATTGGACTTCGAAATTCGAATCAAAGCGCTAAATTTATAACCTATCAATGGGACTCTATTGCAAGAAATAATATTGAAAGAAAGACTAATTATCTATACTTTCTTGACCTTTTCGATAGTTGTTATTCTTTTGATCCTAAAGATGCAGCATCTATAAAAAGATTAAAATATTTACCCACATATCACACTGTTGCCTCTCAATCGACTTCGGAAGCTAAAAGACCAATTGACTTGTTGATGGTAGCGAGCTATACAAAAGAAAGATATAGTTTTATAAAGTCCAATTCGAAAGAATTTAAAAGAAGAAACCTTACCTTTTATCACCATCTATTTATACCTTGGCACCATTATGTTAGGAATAGTATGTTAAAAGGAGAATTTTCAAATCCGAAGTATTTAAAATTCAGAGCCGTAACTAGAGAAAGATTGAATGAGCTTTATTCGAAAAGCAAATCTACTATTGATCTCCAGTATGAGCACCAAAAAGGATTTACTATGAGGATTATGGAAGGATTGGCACATCATTGTAAAATTATTACATCCAATCAAGAAATTACAAAAGAATCTTTCTATGATGAAAATAATATCAAGATTTTTGATATCAGTTCGTTCTGGAAAGATTTTAATGCTGCTTTTTTAAGTACAAATTTTAGACCGAATCGTTACATAGTAGATTTACATGTAAGTGAATGGATAAAAAAAGTATTGAGTTGAGAATTTGAGTAATTATGTGAAATACATGATTAAAGAGAGTAAAATAATCAATTTACTCTTTTTACTATGTTTTTTTATTTATTTAAAAAAACTGCCAATTAATATTGAAACTCAACCTTTTTTTATTTTCATAATATCCTTAGCGCTAGTATTATACACTTCTAAAAAAGTGGATAAAATTGATTTATGGTTAGTAGGCTATTTAATTATTTTAAGCAGTTATTTACTGCTACAACTTATCTTATTTCAGACCGGTATAATAGCGTTCTTTACTTATTTGGTGGGTCCTCTGATCTATATTGTCCTCAAAAATAAACTGCACCTGGTTTCAGAAAAACTGGTTAAAATCATTATCGTTCTTTTCGCGGCTCTTACGCTAGTAATCCTATTCAAAATTCCATTATTATATGGTTTATTAAGCGGTTTTTATGAATTATTTGTCCCCAGGTCAGGATGGATGGATGGTTCAGATATAAGAGGAATCACACTATTAGCACCTGAGCCGAGTTATTTTGCTTTTCCGGCAGTTCTATTGTTGGTCGCGCTGGATATTACTGGATTAATGGGCAAGCAGAATTTAAAATATAAACTACTATTAATAACAATTGCGGTTTTGTCTAAATCTGCTTTAGTATTTGCTTACACAGGAATTTATTTATTGCTTTATTATACTAAATGGAGTGCTATAAAAGAGTTTCTGATGTTAAGATCAAAAAGAGTTATGCTGTTTGCAACCATTGTATTAATACTTTTAATACCATTTTTATTTTTTGAGAAAAGTAGAATTGAGGAAGTTTTCTTTAATGTATATCATAATATTACAAGCGAAAATTCTTTAAAAAATTTATTATTAACAGAGGTAAGCGGGAGTACCAGATTTATAATTAATAGTCTCGGATTTTTATCATTAGAATATGCGCCTTTTGGATGGGGGCTTGGAGAGTTTCAGAATAATTACCATATAGTAGGAAGCCAATTTCATGACCTAATGTCGAAACATGAAGTAATAAAGTTGGATTATTTACCCCGAAGCCCAGTAAAAGCACAAACCTACACTGCCAATTTAGTTGGAGATATCGGAATTTTGTCCTTTCCATTAGTCATATTTATTCTGCTTTCTGTTTTTCGAAAAACAACGAATAAAATTCAAATCGCTCTGAAATTAGTGATCCCATTGATGTTGATTTTTGTTCAAGCGCAAATAAGCAACCCTATTCCATGGGTACTTTTGGCCGTTCTCAACTCGAAAAGTCTTCAAACCGTAAAAGAATAAATGAAAAAAAAAGTATTAATTATTTTTTTCAGACCTCCTTATCCTCCAATTGGAGGCGATAAAATTCGAATGTTTCAGAATCTTAGATTCTTGTCTGAGATCTGTAATTTGGACGCTTTATATCTTAATGACTCAAAATCTGATTCAGATTTATTGGATCAGATAAATAGATACTGCAGTAAAGTGGTTAATTTTGATATTAAACGATTCCATTATTTCTTTAATACACTTTTAGGATTTTTGTTGAACAGAAAGCCACTTCAAGTTAATTATTTCTATCATAAAAGAGTACAAAAATGGATTGATGCTCACATGGACAAATATGATGCAGTCTTTGTTAACACAATAAGAGTGGCAGACTATGTATTAGATAAAAATACTTATAAAATTATAGACTTCATTGATGCTATCTCAATGAATTATGAAAAAGCCGCCATGCATAAGAAATTCGGCCTTTGGAAGTTGTTATATGCAATTGATAAAAAAAGATTGTATAATTATGAGAAAATGGTATTGAATACGTTTGACAGGCATTTACTAATATCGAAAGTTGATAAAGAACATATTTTGAAAGGGATGAAAAGTACCGTAACGGTGGGTGTCATTCCTAATGCCGTTTATATTAGAAAGTTCGATAAAAAGTTGGAAGAACAAGAAGTCATAAGTTTTCTTGGCAAAATGGATTATGAGCCAAATGAAACCGCTGTTACGTATTTTACAGATAAAGTATTTCCTAGTGTGAAGAAGGCCATAAAAAATATTCAATTCAATATTATCGGTATAAAACCTACCAGAAATGTAAAAAAACTCGGTAAAATAGAAGGGGTTAATGTTCTGGGTTATGTCGAAAATATTGAGAAATATATGCTGCAGTCCAAACTTATTATAGCTCCAATGGTTTCGGGCGCAGGTATCCAGAATAAAATATTGCAAGCCATGGCTCTTGGAAAATGTGTCGTTACAACCGGCATTGGCGCTGAGGGTTTACCAGATTTAAAAGGTTACGAACTAATAATTTGTGACACCGCAGAAGAAATGGCAGCGCGTATAGTCTCGCTGTATACTGACGACGAACAAAGAAATTTCATAGGAATAAATGCTAAGAGATACATTGAGGAAAACTTTTCAGAAGAAGACATAAAAGAAAGATTTCTATACTTCTTAAAGCCGGAGCTTTAATATGGACTTTAAAAAAATAGACTATGAATATATAGGGTTGATAATATTGGTGTTTTTCCCTATATACCCTTTTTTTCTGCTGTCTCTGTCGGTTTTCGTTTATGCAGGTTTGGTAATAATTTCAAGAGTCACTAATAAAAAAAAGGATCAGTTTAGACGCAATAATGGTCTTATTATTTTTAGTCTGTTATTTTATGTTTTACTTCTTACAAGAGGACTGTTTAATGAAAACCCTATTGAAGAAATAAAATATTTTAGGTCTAGTTTATCACTTCTTGTCTTTCCATGGGTTTGGTGGATTTCGACAAAAACAATTACAAAAAAGCAACGCGAAAATTTAATGCGCTGTTTTGTAATAAGTTCTTTACTACTTGCTGTTTATATATTGATTTTTTCTCTGGTTTATTCGTATAGGTCTAATGAAGAATTCACGATCTTTTATGAGAAAGTTCAATTGATCTACGTACACCCAAATTATACCTCAATCTATTTTATAGCATCTATTGTTTATCTCTATTTACAGTTATATGGTTGTAATGATAGATTAAAAATGGTCTATAGTCTAATGATCATATTCTTCATGATCGTACTAATGTTTCTTGCCACAAGGATAATTTTACTGTCGCTAGTTTGTTTAATTATTGCAGAAATTATTAGAAAGAAGTCGTTTAAGAAAAGAGGGCTTTTATTATTCTTTACCAGCACTCTAATTATTGTATTGTCAAGTATTTACATTAAACCTTTTAAAAAGAAAATAAAAGAAATTTCATCTTTTGATGAATTTATTTTACCATATGGAGAGTTTCCGACGTCGTCGCAAATAAGAATCGGCATATACGATTGCTCTGTTCCGATAGTGAAAGAAAATTGGGTTTTTGGTAAAGGAGCTTATACATTAGAAAAGGAAATTAATGAATGCTATGATAAATTCAAAAACCATGATAAAATAGACTACAATACGCACAACTATTATTTATTTTTATTGGGAAGTTCTGGGATTGCCTCATTGGTAAGTTTTTTAATCATGTTGTTTCTTCATTTCAAATTGGCGCTTTCAAGGAGAGATTTACTGTATCTTTATATCTTGGCGTGTATAGCATTAACACTGTTAACCGAGAATTTCTTATCGAGAATACAAGGTGTTATTTTTACCATGTTTTTCATAACAGTTTTTATTAAATCTAAAGAGTTTTAGTTGGCAAATAAGACCTTTTTAACCGCTTCTATTGTCTATTATAAGAATGATCTTGTTTTTCTAAAAAAAACGATTAACAGTTTTCTTGCGATTGACTGTAGAAAGAGATTATTCCTGATTAATAACACCACTTCAGCAATACCATTAGAAGAATTAAGGCATCATGAAATAGAATGCATAAATTCTGGCAAGAATTTGGGTTTTGGTAAAGGGCATAATAGTATTCTAAGCGAAATATCTCAGATGTCGACTCATCATTTAATTTTAAATCCTGATGTCTGGTTTGAGTCCAAGGTGATCTCCAAACTAATAGCGGTTATAAATGATAATCCGAACACCGCGTTAATAGCCCCGAAAATAGTATACCCTAATGGCGATCATCAATATAGTTGTAGGCGATACCCTTCATTTTTTGAATTGATT
>JAAUYH010214773.1_pt1 | contig 17057 bp, 16 predicted proteins | sample 7278061 | NCBI WGS metagenome assembly JAAUYH01 (sample SAMN14350203, study PRJNA611818) | marine sediment metagenome | isolation source: surface marine sediment (0.6m) | place: French Polynesia: Moorea | collected 2018-08 | reverse complement strand
CACAGATTTAGGATGTCTGATGTTAAATATGAATGATCGGAACGGAACAGTGAGACTTCTTTTTAATGAAAACGAAAACTTCATTTTCATACAACCTTCTTCGACCATGCTACAGAAGCGCCTTTCCGTCTTGGACAAGTTGGAAGCCGTTGAAGAAGCCGCAAACACCAGAAATGTCCTACAAACTGCTCGAAAATGAAATGTTCACCTCCCATCATCCGCTAGTTGCGAAAAAAATTACGAAAAAAAACCGAGGAAATGACTGAAAAATCTCCTCAAAAGCTATCTTTCCATCCTGGGCCGGCGAACGAAAATGATGAACTTGAAAATTCTGTCTGCCAATGGATTATCGAGCAATTTGAATCTGAACTGGCTGTATCTACCGTCGATGTGAACGCGAAAGCACTTTCCATTCATTCTCAATTCAAGAGAAATAGTCAAGGGGCCCTTTTCTCCTAGGTTTATAGATATTTGAATAGAAACAATCTTTCTACTATTACACGGACGCGCATGAGTCAGACTACAGCAACTGCAATGGAATCTGTGCGTCGAGATTTCGCTCAACTTTTATTGACTTCCTACGGTTCTGGAATCCATGATCCACCTGATGTTGTCAACATGGATGATACAGCAACGTACATGGATTGTTCTCCGAATCGTACAATCCATAAGACGGGAGAAGGAACGGTGTCTATTATGATTGGTGTCCCGCCGTATGATCGATTTACATCGGCCCTATCTGTCGCAATGGATGGAACTAAGCGGCCGTTGTTTGTTATTTTGAAAGGCTAACCTGGAGAAAAAATAGAAGCAGTTGCCTGTCACGGTTCCAGACGGTATCGAGGCATGTGCTCGAAGAAAAGCGTAGATAGATTATCGTACACTGCCCATATGGCATGATCAAGTGTATAAGCTACACATAAGTAATTGTCAAGGGCAGTCAGGGTTGTTATTGGATGATTTTATCAGCCACAAATCTCGAGATCTGAAGGACAAGATGAAAAGTGACAATTCGTAGCTGTAAACGATACCACCACATTACACCGGCTGCTGTAGCCATGTGATGTAGGTATCAAGAAGTCTTTGAAAGACTAATTGAAGCATGCAGCATCAGTGTGGCGACGCAATAGACACGTAGAGCGGACAACTGGAGAAAAGACGAAAGGACCGAAGTGTATTAATATCCTTATGTGTCATAAGACTATATGGGATGAATTTCCTATTAATATTGGGCAGAATTCATTTACCTGCTATGGTTATGTATTTGAAGATGGACTAGATTATAGTATGGAAACTGAGTCTGAATTTGGTAATGAGTAAAATTCGATCGACATTGGTCGGCTAAAAGTTAAATTTAGCTTTGTTCTTATTGAAATTGAAAATAAGTTGTTGCAAATTGACTTGGAAATAAATTTTGCTCATTTTTTGGAGGTAGTTGTTGGAATGTAAAGAGAATATTAGTAACCGGTAGATCTGGAAATGAAAGAGAAAGGAAAAGGAATACTTCCACTTAGCGGCAGGTGGCACCAGAAGCGGAGAATCAATATCGAAGTGCGATAATCCTGCTCCCTTTCGGGCTCTCAATAGACATCAATTCCGTCAAAATCTATTACAACCCTATTACTGTGTTGGGAACTTAACAATACACAAATTTGGTTTATATAGACTTTCCGAGCCCTAAACAGTAAGTCCGTTTGGTTTCGTCATTGCAAGCACATACTTATGACTGCTACGAATTTTATTCTATTTCCTTCTTCCTCAGCAAATTGGGGTACATTACCCCAACGAATACGGTAGCTCAAATTTATAGACTGTCTCCGTCATCCTGTAATGATGATGATGTTTCTCTCGTTCTGAACCCACATACTGCGCGGTGTAAGTAGACAGGTCTTCGAATGCGGCACAGGCAATACGAAGTACTTGCAAATTTGTGGTTTACACTATTGCGGTGATCTCTTTGTGCGCACAAAGCCACTTCTCATCGCGAAAAAGCCTGGATTTCGAAAGAGACTGTTGAGTCGTTGAAGTGGATACTACGAGGTGATGCAGAAATATATGGCGAAATTGAGATACGAACCAACAGAGATGAAGTCGGGAGTCGAAAAAATGAATACTATAACTCGACGAAAGTGAGATTATGGGATGGCCTGGCGTTGCTTGCGTAAGTGGATCATTTCGTTGCGTTCTGATTTTGCAAGCATCAGTGGGTGATATTACTGTGTTTTGAATCGCCATTGCCTTCATCGAAAAGCATTGCCTTTCCTCCTTCTTTTTTACCAATAATTCCTGCAGTATATTTGACGTTGCTTGCGTCAAAAGTTTTTTCCTCTTATTCTTCCTGAGTTGCTTGTGCCCGTGGATTTCTTTCTACTGCTCCCAACGTTGACAGCACCACTGCTGCTTTTGAATCGCGGGGCACTCAGTCATTTGTCGAAACAGCATTCGCAATTATTTGAGAGAAAATAAAGAGGCCTTTATGGCATAAATTGAATTGGATTGCTGAATTTATTTTTTGCAGAATACTCAACCAGAGCGGAAGCCTATCGATTGGGTGTTCTGCAGTGATTTACAGTAGATCGCACCACTTTTAATAGATTCTACTGCCGAAAAGGGCCGGATAATCCTCGTAGTGATGTGCTCCGTCGGTGCGGTAGAAAAAGGGCGACTGAGCGGTGCGGAGCGTGCGCTACCGTGACGTTTGGAGTGGATATGGCTGCCAATCAACCATTCTGCGACACGAACGTTACGTGGTGTGGCAGTCAGCGTCTTGGCATGGCCGTGAACACGAACTTCGGTAGACCGTGGCCAGTGTGAGTGCGGGGGTATTTTGCTTTGCACTAGATAGAGACCATGAATTCAAGATGTTGAATCAGAGACTCGAGCTAATGCTTCGCAAACCAAACCAAAATTCTACTAAATATAGCGTAATAACACTTTTGAAGTATCCTCATGTTTCCTTGAGAAGACACCGAGAAGGAAATACGCGAGATGTTAGGGGTGGATCTGACTCGACACAGTGCTGAACTTGGCGAAATATCAGACCCTTTATTGAACGACTGAAATAAAAGCCGTCCAAAGGCTAGGACGGGTGTGGCTCAGCCGGACCGAGCACAATAGCCACGTGTCGTCGGCGGACAGAGCAGTTACGCTAGTTGGAATACATTTGCTGTGACCGGCTCCTTTGCTGCAGACGGTAGATTCTGCGCTTGATGATTTGTGCCCAGAATTTTCGTTATGAGTCCATTCGCGATGCAAGATGGCTTGCTTCAATATCAGCATACCGCTGCACAGAAGCCGAAATATTAAACCATTCAAATCCAACCATAACAATACCAGACTTATCCAGTTTAGTGGGTGTTGACTTGATGAGTTACCAATGTTTGAATCAACAAGGTCGCCCTCCTCGTGCGAAATGACGCAATTCATGTAGTTAAGATGCTCGGAGTCCGGCTTTTGCTACACGATGCCGCGAGCGGTGATCGACGGAGAAGTTGACCAGGTAACCACGTTGATTTATCGCGAACTGTTTGATTTGAGTCCCTCGAAGGAAGGGAATGTGTGAAAATCTTCCTAAACCTGCAGCACTGTCTGCTCTATTACCTCTGATCCGAAGTCGTCTGCGGCTGACGAGGGAGATGGAAAAATAATGATGGCAAGTAACATTAGTTGAATGAATTAATATGTTTCACGCCACCCTATTGGTGGCTGCAGTTAGAGTAGATTTAAATTAGATACGTAGTTTGGCCTTTTTTTCTACCTCTAATTCTACACTAACCTTGCGCAATACGCGACTGTAGCGTAGTCATTATTGCGATAGGGCGAAAAGTAGAAAATTGGATTTTTTATTAGGGTTATGATAGAATACTAGCTAAGTAAAACCACGGTGCGTGCCCCCCCCCCCCATTTGGGGTCAAGCCTGAACCGCCAACATTCTCGCCTCCTTCCCTCTGCGTCGCCGTTGGCGTCCACCGCCTGCGCTCGCTCCTGGTGCGCTGCCTGCCGTCGCTGTTTTCGCGCGCCGCCTGCGCTCGCTCTTGGTGCGCCTCCTGCTGTCGCTGTTGTTGTACTCCGCTCGCGCTCGCTCTTGGTGCACACCGGTCGGTGTGTGTTGTGTGTCGTCCGGGGGGTGGGTCTCTCCTTCGTTGGTTTCCTGTCTGGTGTTGCGCGTGCGTCCGCCTGTGCTATCTGCAGCTGCTACGCGCATTATTTGCGCGTTGTGCTACATCGTGTTCGTCATCCGTGTCTGTTGTTTCGCCGTTGCGCGCCGCGTTTGTAGCTACAGTTGTAGATTGCTATCAGTATGTTCTATTCCGTCCCCTTTCTTCACTTCTATTTCTATTCCGTTACATAGTATTAGGCCCTAGCTCAAAAGTGTTTCGTTTCCACCTTTTCCAGTTCGCCAGAATCCCCGTTCAAACCGAGTACTGGAAGAGGAGGAAACGAGCAGAGCTAGAGTCAGTTGTAGGATTCCATTTCTAATAAATTAGGTTTCGGACATTTCTATTCTATCGAACAGCCTTGAGTTCGATTGTGGGACAGCCTGTCTATTGGGTTGCTCCTAGAGACTTGTGCAGGCAAGAGAATAGATTCTTCACTATCTGGTTTCGAAGTTTAGGATTCCTAAGGGTTTTGGAAACTTTCTATCTTAGTATTAAGCTTAGCAAACTATTTCTACGTTTTAGTGACCAATCAGGGACAGGAATTTGGCGAAGATACACCTGCCGCGCCAGCAGGCGCTGCAAGCGGGGCGGACCGTCGAGAGGACGAGGGCCGCCACGCCGAGGGGCTAGTACATTGCTGCGCGGCGATTTCGAGCGCCGTGGGTCAAAGGCGAATAGGCGGGCAGAAAAGGGACGCAACTACTGGCAAACTTGTTGTCAATTGCGCCGCCCGTAATATTCCCGTTACTCTCCTTGCTGGCAGGACAGTGGAAAAGAGTCCAGAGTGGGTAGAACACGCCAAGGGTAGGACTCATAAGAGAAATACACGGTGGTCCGCCCATTCCCTGAGTGCTGTACTGTCTGCCCTAAGCGTAAGAACGGTAAATACCCTTCTTTCAATTCTGATAGCCAGTGGGCGGCACACAAGGCAACTAAAGAGCACAAGTCTAATCAAACCGGCCCAAAATAAGACACTAGGTTCACTATCTGAAAACCGTAGAAACTGCTAGTCCAGTCGTTATCTGCTTTGATTATAGTTCTATAAGTTGATGTGGGGATTATTTGAAAAGTGCTCTTGTGGTCGAATATACAACATATAGCATCGTCATAGTTTTTAAAATTTGTGAACTTTACACCGCTCTGTAAGTTGAAGACTCTGACTATACTCGCGAAACTTGAGGTTTTAACCGTGTACGCAACAAATAAATTATTTTTTGTGCAGCACGATCCTTCCAAACGTAGCATACACGAAAAACTAACCCGAAACAGGCAGCAACACCTATAAAAAAAGCTTAAAAGCTTATGAATGAGGTAGAATGGTTGTAAACCTCAAGCAAGAAATATGAGGTGCACTATGGTGCTGTGTGTTCACCTCGTTGGCGGAGAAAGGGATAAATCTAAGATGGGAATGTGTCGTCGACGCCACAATAAGGCCACCATTGGAGATCTCACGCATCAGAAACCCTCCTGATGATGGATCTGTCAAAGTATGTGCCACAAAGAACCTGTGAAGGAGCTTTAGGCACACCACAAGTGGTATGCAAATTGGGAATAACACTGCTGATAGTAAAGACGGCCTGAAAAGTTCCTTGAATTCACTCTACAGAGTTCCTGAACTACTTGCAGTAGTTCAATTAAAATTTCATAGCAATCTGAAGTACTAAAATTGCTACCGTACTGAAATTACAATGGTGGGTCATGTGCTAAAAAATGATTCTCCTCCGTTGCAGTGGCGGCGCGTCCAGCGTAAAATTTCAATTTTGTACCCTCCGTAAGAAAAGATCTCATCTCCTACCTTCCCGTCACATAGGGCCGCCCACTAGTAGGATGTAAACGTCAGGGGCACCAAATGTTGTCTAAGTACTTCGAAACTACTCTCCAAGCTCGTCGCGGTACTACATTAATTACTTGGTGTGGTCTAGTGCATGAAAATCTACTCGCATTACAACTGAGGACGAATTAAATTTCCCATTGAAATTTCGAAAGTTCTAATTGAGGAACATCAAATGGATGGCTGCATGGCAGCATTCAGGACACGCACATTTACAGTGACTAACGGTTACTCTTTTCTGACTATAATTGGCCATAAAACAGGAATTTACACAAAATCATCACACAAATATTTTCAGAAAGCACACTAAATGAAAGCTTCGTCCGTGCTGAGAATTTTTTCTTACGTACCCGGACTCACGGACAAAAATGAACAACGTGCTTTGCTCCATTGATCTCAAACCTGGACAGTTGCTGTTTTAGGTAGGTAATGAATAAATGTCGGCATTTTCTAATAAAAGAACACGATTGCAGTACCAGGCATTTGTTTTCCAACAATAAGCTCGCCTGAACATTATTGGATTAAAAATATTTACTGGATGCTTTCGAAAACTCGATCATATTATTAACAATTTGTTAAATGAATGGCTAGCATATTCAAACAGCAGTATTTCTCAACCTAACGTTCTCTATTTTTCAAAAATGCTCGCTATTATGTTTGTTTTACCATTCGAAAAATACGAAGTTCAGCTAGATAGGAGAAGTTCATTATTTCCATCGGTGGCTGGTAAAAGAATAAAGGAATTGTTTCAAAGGCTGTCTTACAGTATTCGATGTGATTTTAAATTGAATTCAATAAGAGATGAAACTAATGAAATCATTTCTGTCTCAAAAGTATTTCATATGTCGATCTTCGCCTTCCCGGAGAAAAATATGGTTAAAATGAAATTCGATAATGATTTTTGTACAATTATTAATGTTCCTTGCGGGGAGTTCTTTACTCTTCATTGAATCCTAGTGAATATTTACTACACAGTAGACTGATGGTTAAGAGCACTCAGGCCATGCACTAGTAACTCATAGATTATACTTTAAAATGCATCCAACCAACCGGTGATTGTCCTTAATCAAGTTACAATCTACGTCATAGATTAAAGAAGCAACTCTGCAATTCGTATTGAAAAAGGTGAATTCATTGATGTGTTACAAATCAGTGCTCTATTTAAAAATCGCACCAAAACCCGTCAAATGTCCCATATAATTCCGAAGTTTCGATTTTTGCGGTTAGCGTTGTTTTCGTCGTAGTTCTGGGTTCAACACTCTTTCTATTCACGACGAGGCTCCGATTCCTCTCTTGGATGTGATTACGCACTTTCAGTTCGTTTTTTTTCACGCCGCGGCGTTAGTTGAAACACTCGCCGAGTCGATAGTAGTGTTCAGAGTAGATCGATCCAGGTTAATGACTTCGCAAATATAAACTCTTCCGGCTACCGCCCACACGACTCCGCGTCAGGCTGTTTTAGCTTCTGAATAGTTGTAATATTCGACTTGCCATTTACTTTAGCTCGACGGCGGTTAAATATCGACAAAATATAAAAAGTTATGTTGTAACGAAACTATTACAAATAATTCTACATGATTCATTTCTATAAAATTAATTTGCAAACTGGTTATTGTTAATTTCGACAGTTTTTAATCCTGCAAAAACTTCCAAACGTTCTTGGCCTTTTTCAATCACAAACATTTAAGTTTCATCGTTCACCTGGCATCAACAAGGCTGCGGAAGATCAGTCAGATTCTATCTGCCTGCTTTCTAGCACGAGCTATGAAAATATGTACTCAGTCTCATCTTTTTGATAGAACCTTTGGATAAACACGATACACGGTAGTAGTGATAATGGTGAGTATAAAAATAATTTCCCAGCAAGAGTAGAAATATGCCAATTAGTTGTTTGCATCTCGCTTTCAGTTTTTAAGGCTATTTCCAGCAAATTTTACATAAACATTCAAAGTAGAAGCATTAACGTTAGAAAAAAGATTTTCTACAATTGTGGACAGCAGCATGTTGGTTGAGTTGTTATCAAATATTTTTCATGTAAATGAAATAATCATGGATGAATCATTCTCTTTCGTAGGATAATTATGTATGGGAAGGAATTTTTTGAAAAGTGCCTAATACATACATGATCTAAATTTCCGAGTCAAGAATCCAGCAATGTTTGCCTAAAATCTGCAATAAGATTTAGGTTTAAAAGGGCAGTAAATCATCCTCGATGTGCTCTAGAGCAAGCTTAAATCGGTTCTTGGCACCGCGTAGGTCAATGATTGTCTCGAAAAATGTCCTACAGCTTGCTGCGTTACGCGTAAGATTTAGACTGGGATTTCTCATTTTCAGATACGTTCAGTATTCTCAAGACGTGTTGTCGGCGATTCATCTATGTATTGCAACAAATATTTGGAGCCCGCTGGTAGGATTTGTCAAAGAACAGGAGCGAGGAAGTGGCACCCCTAACTTACATCCGTTTTATTGTCACCCCGCTGAGGGAAGGAATGGTGTACCACCATACTTGCCAATTTTTTATTTTAGGCTAGCATTATTTGCTATTAGTGTTACTGTTTTTAGTAGCGTACTATTTCTAGTCGGATCCCAATAAGTATTCCGGGGAATACTATAATCAAATCAAGGAGTGCTTCGACTCAAACTGACCCGCCTGCGGTATTCTCCACTAGTGGTGGTGCGTTTGTGTCTCTAGGTGGGAGTCTAAGGGACTCCAAGCGCCTCCTCGCTCCAGATCAACCCTCTGGAGGGCTCTAGAGGCAGTCTATGACCTTCAGGGTGGCCTTTTTACCTCGTTGCCGCCGCAATCCATCTCCCACTTTCTGCTCCTCGCTTGCTTCTGAGGTAAGCATCCTTCTGTAGGGTGACGCTCCTGTTGCGGCTGAGGTTATATAGTCGCCTCATCCCCGTTTGGTTTGTTCATTACACTTCCCCAGCGGGTGGCCATCCTCTGGCTGGGCTTGGAAATAGTGTTTTCTTGCCTCTTTATAGGATTGAACCGTAGTCTATGTCTCGATCGTATCGCATAAACGACTTTTTGCTTTCAAAAGAGTGATCTCTCTGTATTACCGTCCAAATTATTTCTCTAAATCAGAAGCTCCGTATTCGACTTCTCTCACGTACCTATCGCTTTGTGCTATGCATTGACTAACCAATTTCTGAGTCCGGTAGAAGAATTTTCCTTTCTGAGATACAGTTGTGCCTTCACCATGAACCGAACCAACCATTTCGTTATGTAGTTTTTTCCAATTTTCAGAGCATCTAGCTCTCAATTGCTGGTTCCTTGCATTCCTTCGAATCCTCCTATTTTTTATACAATTATCTTTAGAATTGATTTTCAGATTCGTTAACTCCTTCATACGTAGTGAAAGGAAACTTGAGTTAAAAATTTTGAAAATTTTAATTATTCGTTTCATTTGATAAAACTCTCTTTATTTTTCATTTGTATGAAACAGAGCAAGTTCAGTCATTCCCAAATTTATCTTTTCAGAGTAATAGAACTGATAAATTCATGGTATGAGCCGAAGCTTTACAACCTCAGATAGTCTTCAGAAGATTAAAGAAATACAATCAACAATATTTGCAATGGACATGTTTTCAAGAAGGATACAAGTCATCAATATGTTTTGGTTTTCTTGAAAGGAGTACTGAAAAACTTTCAGATTCACTTATTGTCTCGTCATTAATGAACGATTTGATACGTTGTTGAAATCATTTGCGGAAATGTGCCTAGATTTCACCATTAAGACGATCGCATCAGTAGAAATTACTAATTTGGTTCAAAAACGAAGATTTCGCATTCGAAAATGGATGCCATAGTTCATTAGACATAGTTTGAATGGACTTTTGACGGTGAAGAATGTTCAAACGCCCCATGATTGCCGAGAGTCATAGTAGTAGGATAAACGAGCGTAACTTTCAATCGTAAATGATTAACAGCCTGGAGGCTGTCCCCCTATTGCAGATAATTATACATGTTTTCAGCCCGAAAGTGCTCCTAGATGTTCTATTTTGAAATCGATTGTGCTCTCCGATAGGAAGTGTAACGGTGGGCTGCATCTATGTGCTTTCCGATTTTTAACGTAGAGCTGTACTGCTCGACTTTTCAAATAATATCATAGACTTTCCGGACGAAGGAACGAATCTGACTAATTTTTGATCCAGAGCTAAATCCTGATGGGTAATTTTTTGAAATAGTCTATAAAAAGCTATGAGCCAAAAAATGGCACCTAAGCGTTGTTGTTTCAACTTTTATCAGAAAAAACAGTGTTTTAATGGATCTGTTTGACCATTCTTTTAGTAAAAGTTGTGAAAATATATAAATAGCTCACCAGTAGACTTGCTAAAACTAATAAATAAAGCTTACTTTGCAGTCTCGTGACGGTGATGCTACGATACAGATTAATTTCATTATTCTGGGTTTCTCTTGTTCACATCCATCCTATCACAGGGGTAGTATTAAGATATATCACAGCTTAGAAACAGTCAGAGCAAATAAAATTATACAAATTCTAATTGTACTAAAATTTATTCATAAAAATAATAACTCCAGGATTCTAGTATTTTGTAGGTTCTCCTCTGTTATTGCGAACCATTTTGATGCGCTTCGGAATCCATGCAACTAAATTCTGGAAGTAACTATCTAGTAGAGTATTCCATATATTCGATGGTATACGAAAAAGTTGAAAAGGATTCTTGAGATGCACCTTATGATTACGTCGATACGCTTTCATCGATCCCCAAACATTTTCGATAGAATTCAAATCAGGGCTCTGTGGCGGCCATTTCATACGTATAACTTCTTCATTTGCCAAGTAGTCAGCAATGCATTTTGCTCTATGTGGTCCGCAGTTATCTTCTTGAAGCACAAAGGATGCTAGCCAATCGTCAATATCATGGCCAAATGGCAGAACACGGTTATCAATTATTGATCGGTATTTATATTTGGCTGAACCTCCAACTGTCTCAACTAGAGGTGTGCGTCGAGGCAATGAAAAACCTATCCAAACTGATGCGGTCCGGTACCTTGATTTAAATACAAAAACAATATGCTTCAAACGTATTCGCTGTCTACTTTTTCTCCGAACTCTCCAAGCTTGCAATCTATTCTGCTTTGGTAGTACTGAGAATGATGACTTATCAGTAAACATTACTTGCGTCCATTTCTCTTGCCTCCATGCTTCATATGGCCGGGCCGAAATGTTTCTTGCATTGATGTTCTTCGATGAAAGATCGGTTTTTGTATTGCATTATAGCTATATAAATTTAGCTTTTCTCCAACACAGATATTTATCTTAGTAAATTTATTGAATTTGGCCACAATGATATTTAGAGAATCGAAGCAATTTTCGTCACGTAAGTACGAAATAAACACGCATTTCTTGCAGATAGTTGTGAATACGACGAAGTTTCTTAATGATGATTTTGCCTTAGTTGCGTTCACGCCTTATTATTTTTGACACAGTAAATTAGACGGATGCACAATCTGCAATATCTTGATCACGTACACCCGTGCAGGACATATCGTGAATTGCTTTACAGGTCCCTGGTTTAATTTTTTTTTACTCTGTCTTTCCGGTTCATGGCACATTCGTTTGTAGGTTGTTCACTGTTTGCATTCCTAAATGCATTAATTTTCTTTAAAACTAGTAGGGTATGTAACCCTATTTTCTAGTATAAATTTGGATACTAGGATTGTGATAGCTTTTTGTCCGCCTACATTACTGTAACTATAAACTACTGCTTCACAAAAATTTTAGAAGCTTCAGAGTTAGTTTTCGATTTCCACTCAGTGGTCTAATTAAAATGAACATACCGAAAAATTTCATGGATACTGGGAGAACGGTCAGCCATAATTTCCAACGTAATCTCGTTTTCGTTGACCGTTGTAATCTTCGGCTCCAGAAAAACTGATGAGTTGAGCAGAAAAATGTTAGCAAGGAATTGGTTGCGATGCCCATTTGTTCGTGTAATGCGCTATTGAATAGTCGCACGATTGCAAACCTTATCAAGTGCAACTGAGTGAAGAATTCGACGGACAGGACACGACAGCACTGTACTGTACGGCACACTACTGTACCGGTATTCAGACAGACATCTCTAGCTGTACAATACTGTACTGTATATGACTTCAACTCGAAAGACATCTAACTGTGTGGACAATGTCTGTCCGCCAGTTGCCGGGCTCGTACGACAGGGCACTTGTCAATCTTTGTTGGGCGCCTATAACTGTACGAATACTGACTCTGGAAACCGACAGTCAACGGGTTCTTGAATTACCCGAATGAGTTTAGCAATCAAATCTGGCTACCAGATACGGCTGAGGAAACCTAGATGCAGCGGCAGCAATTCACCCGAACAAAATGGTACTTTCGCGCTGTCGGAAGAAGAGTTAATGTTGATTTTTTGACTCTTCACAGCCCAGTGGGCTGGCAATTTCCGCAGATTATGTGCTGAGCTCACCGTGGCGCTACCGGCCGCCTATGCGTACATCTCACTGCGCGCTGTGGTGAAGGACGAAGTTATACACAACGTCACTGCCACACTTGCGCTCGGCGTCGCACTAGTCGTCTCGGGAATAGCAAGTGATGGGATCTGTGGAGTTATCTTACACACCGTACAAGGTCTTACATGTGCCGAAATTCAGGTCTGTAGTGGGCTTCCTCGCGATGTGCGCGCAAAATGTCGCTTATTGGAACTGTCGCACGGGTATGGACGTGGTGCATAGAAACGCGGACATGCCGTTGGTGCGATGTGAGCTAAGTCCACATCGTGCTGTGCGTTTTTACTTATCGGCATTTCTCTGCGAGGGTCCTAGTGCTCTATTGCAGCTCATCCCTTTTGTTCTTTCCCTGTCTAACGTGCGGGTCGTTTGATGACCGTTGTCAAAGTCTCGTGTGCCATATTTCCATCAGTAAGTCTTTCAATTTCGGTGCTTCCTGCTCGGTCGCTACGTCCTTATCGATTGTTTATGACGATGATACATCTTGAAGTTAAAACCTGAATACGATACACGTAATTATTCCTCTGGCGGAGGTGTGGTGAGTTCTGGCCTTCCACTTAAATACATCATGCCGCGTAGCATGCTCATCAATCGATGCGTTATGCTTGCTTGGGATACGGGAAGTTGCAGAGGCGGTATCGCGGCTTCTATCTCGGGATCTGCTAGTGCGACGAGTCGAGGGCTTGTAGGATCCATGGTGTGCAATCGTTGCGAGATTTGCGGCGTTATGCACAGTGAACTACTGTTGTTTTCGCGAGACGGGTGCAATCTGGACAGAATTCTTGGTTGGGACGCGACATGAGACCCAACTGCCAAGTATGCGATTGGCAAAGTTAATGGGGGTACTTTGTCGTCGTATGGGTCAGGCAGGGGCATCTGATGAGCGAGCTTTGGCGGGGAAGTCGATTTCATAATTGCGAAGTGGAAATTACGTTTGCTAGTCGGGTGTGCTGGCGATGGGGTGATTAAATAGTGATGGGTCTTCTGTGTACCTGGATTCCTGAAGATGTTAAGGTGTTTCTTACGAATCGTTGCATGTTTGCTATGATGTGATTTGATGAGTGACGTTTGTGAAGTTACCGTGACAAGCGGGAGCGAGCGCGTGTACGGTCACAAAACCGCATCGAATGCATGCCCAGGATATAGTTATGCTGGGGGTGGCGAAAGCGATAGCGGCTTTAACGGAAGTGAAGCGAAAAGAATTTCAATTTCTGTAGTTTTATTGAGGTGTTGAATGTCTCGATAAGCGAGGGCGCAAGCAGTCTGCGCTTGATGTGATTTCTACGTAACTATTCCTCCCACTTCTCATTGCACCCGGTGGCGTAGAACCACTCAACAAGTACTGCAGGTGTGGTACAGTACTGAAACGGTGCGTGGGCTCTATTGAGCAGAGATACTGGACTGTTATGAGCAGCAAAGGGGTGATGGTGACAACAGTGGTATGATTCTCATCGCGACATAGATATGCTATGTCGACCCCCAGTTGGATGATTGCGGAGAGATGATGTGCAGTTGTAGGTGCAGGTATTCTTGCAGATACATAAAATTATCATACAGTACGTATGTTCTTGTACGGTACTGTAGAATACGGTACGGTATCTATACCTGGCTGATGACATTATGATAACAAGCGGCACAATTCGATCTGTAGTTTTGGTCAAAGCATCGAAACGATGCTCTGTGTGTTGCCATTTCTTCGGTAGATTTCACTCAAGTGCTGTCTTGTCGTTTTTCTATCAAGCAGTTTCTTGAAATTGGGTACACCTACTTTCTAAGGCTAAACTTGAACAGGACTAGAGTGACAACCTCTCCATCTTCTATTCCTATCATTCTTTCACCACAGATTTCGCTTAGTTTTACGAAATAAAATCAACTCAATTAGGCTGTCAATACCAAGACGCGCACTGTACGATACACTACACGTACGGTACTGTTCAAGATACTTACTGAACTTAATCAGTTTTCCTAAAGTTTAGAAACAGTATCGTTTTTCGAGTGGAGGCTATATTGTGGTATGATACTGTACAGTACAGTACCTAATTGCATTTGCGTTAGACAGTACAGTACCGTAGTACTGTACATTGCGATGATGCAGTACAGTACAGTGCCGTGGCGCAGTTTACAAGAGTCATGGCATACAAACGTAAGGTTTCGACGTTGGTACGGTACTACACGAACAAGGGTCGTGGCTCGTATACTTCGCAGAAAAATACTGTATGACAAAATCGCAGAAAATGAAAAGTTCAGTGGAAAGTGGACAGCGCGGCATGGCGCAATTGAGACGATAATTGAACTGTCCTTAGAGAAAATCACAGGGTTCGTGTGACGGTGGAGGTTTGGCACATGTAAATTCACAGTATCATGCATTGAGCAAGTCACTGTGCCATACCTTATCATCACAGGAAATATGATACAAACATTACGCAAAAGGGTTTTTAAATTCCAGTTAAATCGATTCCAATGCACTTCTGAGCAGAATTTTTTGTACTGAACTGTAGCTACCACACCTTGAGTCGTGCAGTTGTGGTACTGTACACCAAAGTAGGAATTTAGTGATGAAAACAAGACTACTACTGAGTATTACTACTAGTGTAATGAATACGAAATATTCAAAATGTTCCAATTTTATTCACTGTATTCAGGATGTTGGCCTGCAAATTCCATAGGATTTCTATCAATTATATCTTGCAGGTGTTGGAATAGCTGTGATTTTTCCCAACGGCCAGTCGTATTTAACGCTAATCCACAACGAATCATTGCTTTCCTAACCAGAGGTATGCCATCATCATCAATCATGGAATTCACGTATTACTCCAATTTCCATCCTGTATTAATTCGATCTTCTTCAATTCCCATTGCTTCCGCCAATACTCCTTCAACTTTTGAATTATGAAATAATCTAAAGGCTGGCACAAATGAGTAGCATTACGAGGTAAAAATCTCGCGACCGTAGAAATATTGTCCAATGCTGATCACACTGTTTCTGTCTGCTTGTGCCCTGAACAGTTGTCAAGATATAGAATTCGGGATCTCCCTTGCGTGTCAGCAGCAATAACACGAGACTCTTCTAACCATTGGCAAAACGTTTCGTTGTCCATCCAACCTCGTGGTTGAGTACGATAAGAGACACCAGGGACATTATCTTGTAAATTCGCCATAGGGTAATTGCGATCTCGATTCTTAAATATCAAGAACGGATCTTCTAGTCTTGCACTTACTCCTCCACGTAATCGCAATGCCATAGTGAATCCATCTCCACCAGACACCACATCAGCATAGTTCACTTTTTTGTCTCCACGTATACTTAGCGTTTTGTGATCACCCATGTTGTATATGAAATGAGTTTCGTCCATATTTTCTACCATATTTTCATCCATGTCGCCAACTTCAAAAAGCCTTTGTACCTGTCCCAGATGATATGCAACTGTCCGTTCAATAAATCGAGTATGAGATGGTGATCTTTGTAAAGACCCCGATTGCTTTCGAATTACAATATTGAAGCGACTCATGAATGCGCCAATCCACCAAGGAGTAATTAGGCTCGAAATTGGTTTGTTTGATCCACTGTCAACTTCGTCAGCATTGAATGCAGAGTCAGGCTCTTGAAGTAAATTAACGGCTATTGATTGCAGTAGTGGACGACTCATTTGTACGCCAGATGCAGTATAGCGCTCAAATTCCATCAATAACATAGAATGCAAGTATTCTGTCCAATCTTGGCGCTTTCTGCCACGTCCAGCAAGTGCCTTTACAGAAACACGTTTGACAGATACTCCAGTTTTGTTGGTAACTGCGACAGTCATGTGCCTGTTTTCCGGCGTTTGCAATGCTGCAAGGAATTCACTTCGGCCAATGTACCACCTGTACGCTTTCTGAATGCAACAAGTACGTGTGCGGTGATCTGTCACCTTAAATATAGATGGAAAGTTTTCAACGGCTTTGACGGAGATCTTTTTCTCGGTACCCGAGTGCATGACTTCGCTGATCATCCAATCAATCACTTGTTTGCGTTGAGATTTCGTAGAGACATTTTGAGCACTTCGTCCGGACATGGTTTGTTCTTTCCTTGGCTCTATGGAGATTTACTGTAGTATTTGAGGCACTTTTAGAGAAGCCAATTCTGTATCATACAATGTTCTAGAAGCGAAAACTGCTTATCTAGATTCCACAACAACTAATAGTAACACTATAATTGTAATATACGCAATACAGCGGCAAAGAATAAGCAAATTACACGGCAAAAAAATTACAGTGAAGGAAAAAAAGGCGGGGAATCAGCACCAATTCCCCGGCAATACCTTCCGGATTCGAACTGGCGACTACAGGACGGATTGGCGTGGACCCTTACACCTCGACCACGAGGCGCTCAGATCCATCTGCGGCGGAACTGTAGCATGTATTTATAGTCTATTGGTGATATAGTACTGTAAATTGTACTGGATGAGCTCTCTATACAGTTGTCTAGGGTATTAACACTAATTAGATATTCCAGGTTCCAACTGCAATTCCACAACAGTATTCCAGTTTTCGTACTGTAAGATAGCAGTACTACTAACCTGTCCCTCAT
>JAAUYH010061260.1_pt1 | contig 17061 bp, 16 predicted proteins | sample 7278061 | NCBI WGS metagenome assembly JAAUYH01 (sample SAMN14350203, study PRJNA611818) | marine sediment metagenome | isolation source: surface marine sediment (0.6m) | place: French Polynesia: Moorea | collected 2018-08 | reverse complement strand
GCCTCGGCGTGGCGCTCGTGCTCGTATCGTCTGTCGTCGAGCGCTACGGCAGGCGGGCCCTGCGGTCCACGCTGGACGCCTGGACCGAGCTCCGCGGCTGGACCTAGAGCGGGATGACATGAAGTCGAATCGACTTCATGTCTGAATCCCACTCTCGTTCAATAAGTTAGACCAAGATGACGTGAGGTCGAGTTGACCTCACGTCATCTTGGTCTAGGCGGGAAACTCGCCAGGCCCGGCAACGGCGGGCCGCGTTCGCCACAAGCCTTTCGGGGCCTGTGACCGAACGCGGCCTGCCGATTGCGGTCCTGATGGCCGGTCAGGGGCGGCGGACTACTCCGCTGCCGCCGGGACTGCTGCCGCGACCGTGTCGAGCGCCTGGTCGAGATCGGCGATGATGTCGGCGGCGGTCTCAAGGCCGATCGACAACCGCACCACGTCCGGGCCGGCACCGGCCGCGGCCAGCTCCTCGGCGGAAAGCTGGCGGTGGGTGGTGGAGGCCGGGTGGATGATCAGCGAACGGGCGTCGCCGATATTGGCCAGATGGCTCAGCATCTCGACGCTCTCCACCATCTTCACCCCAGCCTCGTAGCCGCCCTTGAGGCCGAAGGTGAACACGGCGCCGGTGCCGTTCGGCACGTATTTCTTGGCGAGTTCATTGTAGCGGGAGGAGGGCAGGCCGGCATATTCGACCCAGTCCACCTGCGGGTGGCCTTCCAGGTATTCCGCCACCGCCAGCGCGTTCTGGCAGTGCCGTTCCATGCGCAGCGACAGGGTCTCGATGCCCAGCAGGGTGAGGAAGGCGTTCATCGGCTGCTGGTTGACGCCGAGATCGCGCAAGCCCACGGCATGGCCGTGGAAGGTGTAGGCCAGCTCGCCGAAGGTCTCGAAGAACTTCAGACCGTGATAGCCCGGATCCTCGGCGGTCAGGCCGGAGAACTTCTCGCTCTGGGCCCAGTTGAACTTGCCGCTGTCGACCACGACGCCGCCGATCGAGGTGCCGTTGCCGGACAGGAACTTGGTGGTGGAGTGCACCACGATGTCGGCGCCGTACTCGATTGGCCGGCAGAGATAGGGAGTCGCCATGGTGTTGTCGACGATCAGCGGGATGCCGGCCTCCTTGGCGATCGCCGAGACCGCCTCCAGGTCGGAGACCACACCGCCCGGATTGGCCAGGCTCTCCAGGAACAGGGCGCGGGTGTTCTCGTTGATCGCGGCGCGGAAGTTCTCCGGGTCGTCGCTGTCGACGAAGGTGGTCTTCCAGCCGAAGGCGCGCTTGAAGCTGTTGCCCATCTGGTTGATGGAGCCGCCATAGAGCTTGCGCGCGGCGACGATCTCCGCACCCGGTTCCATGAACGGGAACAGGGCCAGGAGCTGGGCCGCGTGGCCGGAGGAGGTGGCGGTGGCGCCGATGCCGCCTTCCAGGCTGGCCAGGCGCTCCTCCAGAACCGAGACCGTCGGGTTGGTCAGGCGCGAGTAGATGAAGCCGAGCTTCTGCAGGTTGAACAGCGAGGCCGCGTGGTCGACATCGTCGAACACGAAGGAGGTGGTCTGGTAGATCGGCGTCTGCCGCGCGCCGGTGGCCGGATCGGGCGCGGCGCCGGCATGGATGGCAAGCGTGTCGAACCCCGGTGTCCTGTTGTCACTCATTTTGTCAGCTTCCTTCTTTTCGACGAGATGACGCCCGAGCGGAACCCGGTCCAGCTCAACTCCCCGTGGAGCCGGGCCCATTCGATCTTCGGACATCGGTTCATGACGACCGTGCGTCCCGCTGCCTCGGCCCGCTCGGCCGCGGCGTCGTTGCGCACGCCCAGTTGCATCCAGATCACCGGCGGCGGCGACGGCAGCGCCAACGCCTCGTCGACGATCGGCCCGGCGGCCTCGGAATTCCGGAACACCTGTACCATGTCGACCGGCTCGGGAACATCCGCCAGGCTGGCCCTGACCGGCTCTCCCAGGATCTCCTGGCCGGCGGCCCGAGGGTTGACCGGGATGACGCGGTAGCCCTTGCCCTGCAGGTACTTCATGGCGAAGTAGCTGGGCCGGTTCCAATGCGGGCTCGCCCCGACCATGGCGATGGTCTTCACCTGGTCGAGGATGCCGCGCAGCAAGGCGTCATCATAGGTGTCGTGGTCGGTCATGGCGCGTCGTTCGTCAGCCTTGGTGCCGGCGTTGCCGTCCTCATCCGTCGACAGGCTCAGGATGAGGGTGCCGGGGCGGAGTCCATTTCCCCACGCCCTCATGCCGGGCCTGTCGAAACATGCGGTCCCGCCAACGCTGCATGCGCCTACCGCCCGGTCCATTGCGGACGGCGCTTCTCGATGAAGGCGTCGATGCCCTCCTCGGCATCGCGGGCCAGCATGTTGCGGGTCATCACCTCGCTGGCGTAGTCGTAGGCCTCCTTCAGCCCCATCTCGGCCTGGCGATAGAACGCCTCCTTGCCGATCGCCAGCACCAGCGGCGACTTGCCGGCGATCTGTCGCGCCAGGGCCCCGGTCTCCCGCTCCAGCTCGGCGGGCGGCACGACGCGGTTGACGAGGCCGAGCCGCTGGGCCTCCTCGGCCGGGACCATGTCGCCGGTCAGCAGCATCTCCATCGCCGCCTTGCGCCCGACGGCGCGGGAGAGCGCCACCATCGGCGTCGAGCAGAACAGGCCGATATTGACGCCCGGCGTGGCGAAGCGGGCATCGGCGGCGGCGACGGCAAGGTCGCAACTGGCAACCAGCTGGCAGCCGGCGGCGGTCGCGATGCCGTGCACCCTGGCGATCACCGGCTTGGGCAGGGTGGTGATTGCCAACATCAGCCGAGAGCATTGCCGGAACAGCCGCTCATAGGCCTCGCGGCCGGGATTGGCGCGCATCTCCTTCAGGTCGTGGCCGGCGCAGAAGCCGGGCCCGTTGGCGGCGATCACCACCACCTTGACGCTGCGGTCCTCGGCGATCTCCTCCAACTGCTCGTGCAGATGCGCCATCAGCCGGGTGGACAGGGCGTTCCGCGCCGCCGGGCGGTTCAGCGTCAGGGTCGCGACCCCGTCGGCATCGGCGCGCAGCAGCACCGGTCCGTCCTCGGTTCCGGCAGCGGTGGCCGCCTTGGCGCGGTCTCGCGCGGTCCGCACGCTGGGAAAGTCCGACGCGCTCATGGTCCTCCTCCATCCCGCCGGGGGGCAGCCAGTGTACCCGGGCCCGCCCGACCGGCAAACGCCCGGTCACCCTGGCCGGGGCCGGACACTGGACAGGATCGGGCCGGCGAATTCAACCGCTTTGCCGCAAGGGGCATCCGGGCCGGCTTCGCGGCCGGGCGCCATTCCGATCGAGGTCTCCGTAACACCGCCATCCTGATCCTTCGACAAGCTTGGGATGAGGGTGTTAAGAGGACCGGCGGTCCGATCATCTCCCTCATCGTGAGCCGTCGAAGGATGAGGATGGCAAGACCACGCAGGCACAGGGATTCGAGGCGCAGGAGGTACCGTGATCACCGCCGAGGAATTCGAGGCTCTGGTGCGCGAGCAGGTGCCGCTGTTCCGCGACTACAATCTGCGGGTCGACTTCCTCGGCGATGGACGCATCACGGCCTTCCTGCCCTATCGCGAGGATTTCGTACGGCCCGGCGGCACCATCACCGGGCCGGCCCTGTTCGCCCTTGCCGATCTGGCGCTCTACGGCGCGGTGCTCAGCCGCATCGGCCGCATCGAGCTGGCGGTCACCACCTCCATCACCATCAATTTCCTGCGCCGCCCGGCCCCGGTCGGGGTATATGCCGAGGGCCGCCTGCTCAAGCTCGGTCGCCGGCTGGCCTATGGCGAAGTGCTGATGCGATCGGAGGGGGAGGAGGAGCCGATCGCGCACGCGACGGGGACCTATTCGATCCCGCCGCAGTGACGGGGATGTGCGGGTGCGTAATGCCGCCCCACCGGTCTCTTGCCCCAGCCCAATGGTCATTCCCGCCTTCGCGGGAATGACGATGTGAGGGTAGGCCGGAGACTCGGCCAGAACGCCCCATACATCTGCGGTAATATGTTACCGCACACATAAAACTCTGTTTTGGCGTTGGTTTTCCGGTTGACAGCGCCCGATAGCTCCCCTAGAAGACGCCGCTTCCGACGCCCCGGGCGTCGGTCCGTTCAGGATGCGAGATCAATGAAGACCTATTCCGCGAAACCCGCCGAGGTGGAGAAGAAGTGGTTCGTGGTCGACGCCGAGGGCGTGGTGCTGGGCCGGCTGGCCAGCGTCGTCGCGACCCGGCTGCGCGGCAAGCACAAGCCCATCTTCACCCCGCATATCGACACCGGTGACAACATCATCGTCATCAATGCCGAGAAGGTCCGGCTGACCGGGCGCAAGCGCGACCAGGACATGTTCTACTGGCACACCGGATATCCCGGCGGCATCAAGGGCAAGTCCAAGGGCGCGATCCTCGAGGGCCGCCATCCCGAGCGCGTGGTCGAGAAGGCGGTCGAGCGCATGCTGCCGAAGGGGCCGCTGGGCCGCAAGATCATGGGCAATCTGCGAGTCTATGCCGGGCCCGAGCACAAGCATTCGGCCCAGGAGCCGGAAGTGCTCGACATCGCGGCGATGAACCCGAAGAACAAGAGGTAGGCCCATGGCCGACGAACCACAGACCCTCTCCGACCTCCAGGATCTGGCCGCGGTCGCCGAGCCGACGGCGCCGACCCGCGAGCAGCAGTTGGACGCGCATGGCCGGGCCTATGCCACCGGCCGCCGCAAGGACGCGGTCTCGCGCGTCTGGATCAAGCCCGGCACCGGCAAGATCACCGTCAATGGCCGCGACCAGGAGATCTACTTCGCGCGGCCGGTCCTGCGCATGATCATCAGCCAGCCCTTCGACGTCTGCGAGCGGCGCAACCAGTACGACGTGGTGGCGACGGTCAAGGGTGGCGGGCTGTCCGGCCAGGCCGGCGCTGTGCGTCACGGCATCAGCCGGGCGCTGCTGAACTTCGAGCCGGAGCTGCATGGCTCGCTCAAGACCGGCGGCTTCCTGACCCGCGACAGCCGGACCGTGGAGCGCAAGAAGTACGGCAAGGCCAAGGCCCGCCGCAGCTTCCAGTTCTCCAAGCGGTAAGCGGCGCCGAACAACGAGCTTCGAGACGCCACGGGACCTCCGTGGCGTCTTTTTTTGAGCCCTGCAACGCCACTCCGGATCCCGGAGGGTCACGAATCGCAGGACTGCAATCCGGACGCGCCAGGGCGCGTGTCGGCGACGCGCGGTCGACCGTCACGAATGTCCTGGCGGGACCGCCGATGAGGGACGTCAACGCCTTAGCATCGATCGGCGCGAGCCCATCCGGCAGTGATTGCCTGATGCCGGGATCGCAACTACGATCCGGCCCCTCCACGCGGGTCGATTGCCCATCCTGCGTCGGGATCTACGACGAGAACAGAGAGTAGTTCACGGCATGCGTGTCTTGGTCACGGGCGGGGCGGGGTGCCTCGGATCCAACATGGTCGAGCGGCTGTTCATCGACGGGCACGATATCTGTGTCATCGAGAACTTCTCGACGGGTCAGCGGGAAGTGCTGGCCAATCAGCCGCGCCTCACGGTCGTTGAGGGATCGATAGCGGACAAGGATCTGGTGGATCGGACCTTCGCCGACTTTGAGCCGACCCATGTCATTCATGCCGCCGCGTCCTACAAGGATCCAGACAACTGGCTGGAGGACTGCGATACCAATGTTCGCGGATCGATCGTGATTGCCCAGGCGGCCCTGGCGGCCGGAGTCCTGCGTTTCGTCAATCTACAGACCGCGCTCTGTTACGGGCCGCCCCAGAAACTGCCGATCCCGCTGGATCACCCCACCAGGCCGCTCGCGAGCTACGCCATCTCCAAGACGGCCGGTGAAGAGTACTTGATGATGTCGGGTCTCGACGTCGTATCCCTGAGGCTGGCAACGGTGCTGGCGCCCAGGTTCGTGATCGGCGCGATTCCCATCTTCTACCAGAGGCTGAAGGCCGGGAAGCCCTGCTTCTGCTCGGCAACGGTCCGCGATTTCGTCGATGTCTCGGACTTCTTCGACCTCATGGATCGGGTCATGTCTCCGGATGCGCCGACCGGGATCTTCCACGTTTCACCGGGGACCGGCGTGCGCATGCGGGAGATCCATGACGAGGTCGCGGCCTATCTCGACGTGGAGCCTGAGAAGGAGCCTCCGGAAGTGCCGCCCGGACCCGACGATGTCCCCGAGGTGGTCTTGGACCCGAGTGAAACGGAGAAGGCGTTTGGATGGAAGGCCAAGACGCCGTTCCGCACCGCCCTGCACAAGATGCTCGACTGGTACGAGGAGCATGGGCTGTCCACCGTCTACTCTCACGTGCGCAAGCCGGAGAGCGCGGCGGGCATTGAATAAGCAAGATGATGCTTGATTATCGCGATCAGAGATTTGAGCGGTTTCTCGGCCGATATGCGAATTGGGATGGCTTGAGATCGATCGCCATCACCTTTGATATCGATTGGGCGCCGGACTACATGATCCGGCATGCCCTGGAAATCGTGTCGCGCCACGGATTGCGGTGCACGGTCTTCGCAACCCACGATTCCGAGTTCTTGCGGTCGCTGGCCGGTCAAGACTGGGTCGAGGTGGGTATCCATCCCAACCTGTCGCCGAACTCGACCCAGGGAAGTGGGCTCTACGATATCGTCGGTGCGCTGACCGGCGTCTACCGAGAGACCGTCGGGTGCCGGTTCCACACGCTGGGCTTCTCGTATCGGGATCTGTTGTGGTTGGGAACGCAGCGCTTCGAATACGACGTATCGAGAATTCTCTTCAACGCCCCCTATCTGGTCCCGGCCTGGCACACCGACCTCAACATGGTCCTGCTGCCATATGTCTGGGAGGACGGTGTCTGCGAGAATCAGGGACTCGTTCCGTCGCTTTCCAGCATGTATCTGCAGACGCCAGGGTTGAAGATCCTCAACTTCCACCCGATGAACGTCTACACGAATTTCTCGAGACGCGAGGATCGACTGGCCTTCCAAAGCGAGAACCCGAACCTCCTGGAAACGCCGGAATCCGTCTCGTTGTCCTATCGGCGGTCGGGCGCCGGTTCAGGCCGGGCGCTTGAGGAACTGTGTGCGTTCATAGCCGAGAACGACATCGAGTCGGTCCGCGTGAAGGATATCGCAGGCGGGTTCCCGAAGGCGCTCTATGGGCAGTCCCGTGCCTGAGATCGCCGTCGCCGGCAATCAATGGATCACGCAGTTCCTGGTCCATAAGCTGGCACGCGCGGGCTACGCCCCGTCGCTGGTCATCAACATGACGGAAGACTGGAGCGACCGGATCAGCGGCTATGTCGATCTGGCGCGCGACGCCGAGGCGGTCGGCGCGGAGGTCTATCGACCGTCGACCTACGGCCTGAAGGCCGAGGAGGACGTCGCGGCGCTGACGGGACGACCGATCGACGTCCTGATCGTGTTCGGATGGCAACGCCTCATCCCGGAATGGCTGATCAATCATGTGCGTCTTGGCGTCTGGGGCGTTCACGGCGGTCCGGAAAAGCCGCCGCGCTGCCGGGGCCGGGCCGTCTTCAACTGGGCCATTCTGTTGGGTTACGAGCGGTTCTACATGTACATGTTCAAGATCACGCCGGACGTCGACAGCGGCGACATCGTCCGACTGACCGAGTTTCAGATCACGCCCGATGACGACATCTGCTCGGTCTATCACAAGAACTGCATCGTTTCGGCCGACATGTTCATCGAGACCCTGCCGAAGATCCTGGACGGTTCCGTAGGGGGAGAACCGCAGCCCTCCGACGGGGCGACGTATCTTCCGAAGAGGGGGCCGGAAGATGGCGGGATCGACTGGACCGGCAGCGCCGCGCGGGTCGTCAACCTGGTTCGCGCGGTGACGAAGCCCTATCCCGGCGCCTTCACCCTTCTGGACGACGCACAGGTCGTCATCTATCGAGCACATGTGTTCGATGCGACGCTGAGTTATCGAGGAGAGCCGGGCGAGATCATCGAGGTCTTCCCAAATGGCGACTTCCTGGTCATGGCGCGCGATACGGCGGTCTATGTGCGTGACTGGTCCGCATCCCGGCCTCTGGACATGAGCGCTGGCGCGCGATTCCAGCAAAGGAGTGGGCGTCAGCCGCCGGATCCGGAGCTGTAGGCGCGATTGCCAACCCATGCACCGGGGGGGCAGCCACATTCGCGGTAGCGCATCGGGCTCACGGGCCGACGACCATCAACCGGGCGCGGCTGAACGCCGAGCCGGGATGGATCACCGATGGGCGCCCGTATTTCTGTTGCGGCAAAACAGGGCCTCACGCTCCGCTGAATTCGTATAGGATCGGGAGCCGGCAGTGCCGGCGACGGGCAAGGATCAAGGACCATGACGGCAAAGGTGTTCATCGATGGCGAGGCCGGGACCACCGGTCTGCAGATCGCCGACCGGCTGGCCGGGCGGCGGGATCTCGAGCTGCTGCGGCTCGGCGAGGCCGAGCGCAAGGACACCGGCCGCCGCCGCGAGGCGCTGAACGCCGCCGATGTGGCCATCCTGTGCCTGCCGGATGCCGCCGCCCGCGAGTCGGTCTCGTTGATCGAAGACCCGTCCGTCAGGGTGATCGACGCCTCCACCGCGCATCGGACGGCCGAGGGCTGGGCCTACGGTTTCCCGGAATACGAGCCCGGCCAGCGCGACGCGATCCTGGCCTCCAAGCGGGTTTCCAACCCCGGCTGCTACGCGATCACCGCGGTGGCGATGCTGCATCCGCTGGTCAAGGCCGGGCTGCTGCCGGCCGAGTTTCCGGCCACCCTGTCCGGCGTGTCGGGCTATTCCGGCGGCGGCAAGGCGCTGATCGCCGCCTTCGAGGACCCGGAGGCGGAGGACGCGATCGACGCGACCGTGCATTTCTACGGCCTGTGGCTGAAGCACAAGCATCTGCCCGAGGTCACCCGCTGGAGCGGCCTTGAGCACGCGCCGGTGTTCCTGCCCAGCGTCGGCCGCTATCGCCAGGGCATGGCGGTGCATCTGCCGCTGCCGCTGTGGTCGGTGCCCGGCCGGCCCACGCCCCAGGATGTCCAGGCCGCCCTGGCGGCGCACTATGCCGGCGAGCGCTTCGTCACCGTCGCGCCGCTGGAGGAGACCGCCGATATGGAGCGGCTCGACCCGGAGGCGCTGAACGGCACCAACGAGCTGCGCCTGCACGTGTTCCACAATGCCGAGGCCGGCCAGGCGGTGGTGTCGGGGGTGCTGGACAATCTCGGCAAGGGCGCCTCGGGCCAGGCGGTGCAGACCCTGAACCTGCTCCTGGGCGTCGACGAGGCGACCGGGCTCGCTCCCGCCACCCCGACGGCCGCCTGAGGGCATGACCGGACTGGTCTTGCCCTATCGGGGCGTGGTGCCGAGCATCGCCCCCGATGTCTGGGTGGCGCCCAACGCGGCGGTGATCGGCGACGTGGAGATCGGCGCCGGCAGCGGCGTGTGGTTCGCCTGCACGGTGCGCGGCGACGTCAACGAGATCCGCATCGGCCGCGACACCAACATCCAGGACGGCACCGTGATCCACGTCTCCAAGGACGGACAGGGCAGCTATGTCGGCGACGGCACCACCATCGGCCACGGGGCTATCATCCACGCCTGCACCCTGGGCGATGGCTGCTTCATCGGCATGCAGGCCTGCGTGATGGACGATGCCGTGATCGAGCCGGGCGCCATGGTCGCCGCCGGCGCCCTGGTGACGCCCGGCAAGCGCGTGCCCGCGGGCCAGCTGTGGACCGGCCGCCCGGCCAAATACGCCCGCGACCTGACCGAGGCGGAGGCGGCGTACATCCCGAAATCGGCGCGCCGCTATGCGGCCCTGGCGGCGGAGTACGTGGCGGCGGGCGGCTAGCCGAGCCGGCTCACGTCAACCGGTTGGCGACGTAGCTGCCGGGGGCGTCTTCCAGCACCTTCAGCTTGCCGTCGCCCGGCTGGCGGGCCGCGATCTTTGCGCCGCTGTGCTTGGCGATCCACTTGCCCCATTCCGGCCACCAGGAGCCGTCGTGCTTCTCCGCCGATTTCAGCCAGGCATCCGAGGTCTTCGGCGTCTTGGCATTGGTCCAGTAGCAGTACTTCTCTGCCGCCGGCGGGTTGACCACGCCGGCGATGTGGCCCGAGGCGCTGAGGCAGAACCGCACCGGGCCGGAGAACAGCCGGGTCCCGGCATAGGTCGACTTCCACGGCGCGATGTGATCCTCGCGGGTCGACAGGAAGAAGCTCGGCGTCTTCACCCGGCCGAGGTCGATCGGCACGCCGCCAAGCGTGATGCCGCCCGGCTCCACCAGCAGGTTTTCCTGGTACATGTTGCGCAGGTAGAAGCTGTGCATCTTGGCCGGCATGCGGGTCGAGTCGCTGTTCCAGTACAACAGGTCGAACGGGAACGGGTCCTTGCCCAGCAGGTAGTTGTTGACCACGAACGACCAGATCAGGTCGTTGGCGCGCAGCATGTTGAAGGTGGTCGCCATGGACGAGCCTTCCAGATAGCCCGTCTCGTTCATCTGCGCCTCCAGCGAGGCGAGCTGCTCCTCGTCGATGAAGACCGACAGCTCGCCGGCCTCCGAGAAGTCGGTCATGGTGGTGAAGAAGGTAGCGCTGGCGACCCGCGGGTCCTCCTTCACGTCCATGTAGGCCAGCGTGGCCGACAACAGGGTGCCACCCAGGCAATAGCCGATGACATTGGCGTCGGCCTCGCCGGTCGCCTTCTCGATGGCGTCCAGCGCCGCCAGCGGCCCCTCGAACATGTAGTCTTCGAAGGTCTTCTCCGCGAGCTTCTCGTCCGGGTTGACCCAGGAGATGACGAACACCGTGAGGCCCTGCGCCACGGCCCATTTGATGAAGCTGTTCTTCTCCCGGAGATCGAGGATGTAGAACTTGTTGATCCAGGGCGGGATGACCAGCAGCGGCCGCTTGTGCACCTTCTCGGTGGTCGGCGTGTACTGGATCAGCTGCATCAGGTCGTTCTGGTAGACCACCTTTCCGGGCGTGGTGGCGATGTTCTCGCCGACCGTGAACGCCTCGGTGTCGGTCATCTTGATCGACAGCTGGCCCTTGCCGCGCTCCAGATCGTCCAGCAGGTTGTCCAGCCCCTTCACCAGGTTCTCGCCGCCGGATTCGATGGTGGTGCGCAGCACTTCCGGATTGGTCATGACGAAGTTGGACGGCGCCATCGCGTCGACGAACTGGCGGGTGTAGAAATCGACCTTCTTGGCGGTCTTGTCGTCGAGCCCGTTGACCTCGCCGACCGTCGACTGCATCCAGCGCGCCGAGAGCAGGTAGGACTGCTTGATGTAGTCGAACAGCGCGTTCTCGTCCCAGGCGGCGTCGGAGAATCGGCGGTCGCCCTTCTCGGGCGTGACCAGCGGCTCGGCCTCATGGCCCATCATGCGCTGGGTGGTGCGCTGCCACAGGGTCATGTAGTCCTGCCACAGCGTCATCTGCGCCCGCATGACCATGGCCGGGTCGGCCATCATCTTCGCCGTCATCTCCAGGAAGGCGTTGCCGACATTCAGCGGGTCGAACGACGCCGGTGCCCCGTTCTGCGCCTGGCGGGCCAGGAAGTCGCTGACCAGCCGCTGGCTGCGCTCGGCGATATCGGCCATCGCCTTGCCCATGGCGACGGGGTCGGGCATCTGGGTCCCGTTATCGCTGGTCCCGTCCTGGGCTGCCGTCTTCTGATCGGCCATTCTTTCCATTCCTTGCTTCGCGGCGGGCATCCTGCCGAGCTGGCCGCAGCCGTCCTGGCCCGGCACCGGCCGCCAGGGTCGTCGGTCAGCGGCCAAACTTGATGAATCGGCCGGTTTATTACACGATCGGCCCTGCAATTGCACGGCAAACGCAAGTCGGCCCCGGCCACCGACGGCCGGACCGGAGGCCGTCGAGATGGCAGAACCGACCATAATGGCGCCGACCGGAGCCCGATTGCCCGCCCGCCGAGACAAACCGAGGTCCGGCGCATGCCGCGTCGCCTGCTTCGCCGTGGCCGCCCTGTTGGCCGCCTGCGCGCCGGCCGGATCGCCCGATGCCGGCAGCGGCCAGGCGGCTCAGCCGCGGTTTCCCAGCCTGAACGCCATCCCCGATCGGCCTGAGGGTCTGCCGAGCGAGGAGGTACTGGCCGAGCGCCGGCGCCGGCTCGAGGCCGATCGCGACGAGGCGCTGGGCCGCGACGCCGTCGAGACGCCGGCCGCGCCGGTCTCCGAGCCGCTTCCCGAGCTGAGCGAGACCATGGAGGACATCCCGGTCGAACGGGCGACCTCCGGCGCGGCCGAAGTCGGCCGGGCCGGAGTGTCGGTCGAGGTGGCGACGGTGTACTTCCCGGGCGATTCGGTCGCTCTCGACCAGCAGATGATCGACGTGCTGAGCCGGGTTGCGCGCGAGCAGCAGGCGATCGGCGGCACGCTCAGGGTCGTCGGCCATGGCGGCGCGGCGGCGGGCGAGGATCTGGCGCGCCGCCAGCTGGCGGAGATCGGCCAGACCCTGGTGCGCATGGGGGTGCCGCCGACCCGCATCGGCACCGAACTCGGCGCCCCGGGAGGCGACGCCGTTTCAGATCACGGACGCGCCGTAATTTACCTCGATTATTGACGCGACCGACGCTAGAAGGGGCCGGCCGCCCGCGCAGAGTGGGCCGGCCGGAGACGGACGTGATCGAACAGCAATTCCACCGCATCAAGCGACTGCCGCCGTACGTGTTCGCCGAGGTCAACGCCATGAAGGCGCAGGCCCGCGCCGAGGGCGAGGACATCATCGATCTCGGCATGGGCAATCCCGACAGCCCGACGCCGCCGCACATCGTGGAAAAGCTGGTCGAGGCGGTGCAGAACCCCAAGACCCACCGCTATTCCAACTCGCGCGGCATCCCCGGGCTGCGCCGGGCGCTGGCCGCCTACTACAAGCGCCGGTTCTCCGTCGAACTGGACCCGGAGCGCGAGGCGATCGTGACCATCGGCTCCAAGGAGGGGCTCGCCAACCTGGCCCAGGCGATCGCCAGCCCGGGCGACATCATCCTGGCGCCCAATCCGAGCTACCCGATCCACATGTTCGGCTTCATCATCGCCGGTGCTGCGATCCGCAGCCTGCCGATGACGCCGGGCATGGACCTGATGGAGCAGCTCGAGCGCTCGGTGCGGCACAGCGTGCCGAAGCCGACCGCGCTGGTGCTGAACTACCCGTCCAACCCGACCGCCGAGGTGGTCGACCTCGATTTCTATCGGCCGATCGTCGAGTTCTGCCGCGAGAACGAGATCTACATCCTGTCCGATCTCGCCTATGCGGAGATCTATTTCGAGGACCCGCCGCCGCCCTCGATCCTGGAGATTCCGGAGGCGCGGGAGATCTCGGTGGAGTTCACCTCGCTCAGCAAGACCTATTCCATGCCCGGCTGGCGGATCGGCTTCGCCGCCGGCAACGCCAAGCTGATCGCGGCCCTGGCGCGGGTGAAGTCCTATCTGGACTACGGCGCCTTCACGCCGATCCAGGTGGCGGCGACGGCGGCGCTGAACGGCCCGCAGGACTGCGTCGACGAGATCCGCACCCTCTACCGCGAGCGCCGCGACGTGCTGATCGACGGGTTGGAGGCGGCTGGCTGGTCGGTGCCGTGCCCGGCGGCGACCATGTTCGCCTGGGCGCCGGTCCCGCCGGCCTTCGCCGATCTGGGCTCGCTGGAGTTCTCCAAGCTGCTGTTGAAGCACGCCCGGGTGGCGGTGTCGCCGGGTGTGGGCTTCGGCGAGTACGGCGAAGGCTTCGTGCGCATCGCCCTGGTGGAGAACAAGCACCGCATCCGCCAGGCGGTCCGCAACATCAAGGCGTTCCTGGCCAATCCGCCGCTCGACCGCGATGGCGAGCATCACGCGGTGGCGGCGTCGTGACGCCGCTGAAGGTAGGGGTCGCCGGCCTCGGCACGGTCGGCGCCGGCGTGGTGCGCCTGCTGCAGGAGAACGGCGCCCTGCTGGCCGAGCGCTGCAGCCGGGCGATCGAGCTGACCGCGGTGTCGGCGCGCGATCGCAGCCGGGACCGGGGCATCGACCTGTCCAACGTCCTCTGGTTCGACGACGCGATCGCGCTGGCGGCGGAGGCCGATTGCGACGTCGTCGTCGAGCTGATCGGCGGATCGGACGGCATCGCCCGGGATCTGACCGAGGCCGCCTTCGCCTGCGGGCGACACGTGGTGACCGCCAACAAGGCGCTGATGGCCGAGCATGGCGTGGACCTGGCGGTGGCCGCGGAGAAGGCGGGCGTCACCCTGGCCTACGAGGCGGCGGTGGCCGGCGGCATCCCAATCATCAAGGGCTTGCGCGAAGGGCTGGCGGCCAACCGGATCGCCAATGTCTCCGGCATCCTGAACGGCACCTGCAACTACATCCTGTCGGAGATGCGCGACAGCGGCCGCGACTTCGCCGAGGTGCTGGCCGAGGCCCAGGCCCATGGCTATGCCGAGGCCGATCCCAGCTTCGACGTCGACGGGGTCGACGCCGCTCACAAGCTGGCGATCCTGGCGGCGATCGCCTTCAACACCCGGGTCGCGTTCTCCTCGGTGCATGTCGAGGGCATCCGCCACGTCTCCGCCCTCGACATCGCCTTCGCCGAGGAGCTTGGCTATCGCATCAAGCTGCTGGGGCTGGCGAATGAACGCCCGGACGGCATCGAGCTCAAGGTGCATCCCTGCATGATCCCGAGCGGTGCCGCGATCGCCGCCGTGGAGGGCGTGTTCAACGCGGTCGTCGCCCAGGGAGACTTCGTCGACCAGGTGATGATGGTCGGCCGCGGGGCAGGGGCCGGCCCGACCGCCTCGGCCGTGGTCGCCGACCTGATCGACATCGTGCGCGGCGACCCGGCCCCGGCCCTAGGGGCCCCGGCCTCGGATCTGCGCAGCCTGCCGGTGGTGCCGATGGACCGACGCCATGGCGCCTACTATCTGCGGCTGATGGTGATGGACCAGCCTGGCGTCATCGCCGACATCGCCGCCGCCATGCGCGACAACGCGATCTCGGTGGAGAGCCTGCTGCAGCACGGCCGGTCCGAGAGCGAGGCGGTGCCGGTCGTCATCACCACCCACGAGACCGACGAATCCGCCATGATGCGCGCCCTGGAGACGATCGCGGCGATCGACGCCGTCCTGGAACCGCCGCGCCTGATCCGCATCGAACCTCTGGTCCACTAGTCCTTGAAGCCTCTATCCGGTTGGCGACCGACCGCCGACATCGTCATTGCGAGGAGCGATCCTTCGGCAGGCTCAGGATGAGGGCGACGCGGCAATCCACCATCTCCGGCGACTGTGGATCGCCACGCCTTCGGCTCGCGATGACGGAGACAAAAGACGTCGCAGGGTCTGCGGAGGGCTTGGGGTGAGGGGGAATCCGGTGCACGATGCCAGCGATAATCAGATCAAGGGGGAGGACATGTCCGACGCGCAAGTGATGGACCGCAACCTGGCGCTGGAGGCGGTGCGGGTCACCGAGGCGGCGGCGCTGTCGGCCTCCCTGCAGATGGGCCGCGGCGACGAGCGCGAGGCCGACCAGGCGGCGGTCGACGCCATGCGCAAGGCGCTCAACAGCCTCTACATCGACGGCGAGGTGGTGATCGGCGAGGGCGAGCGCGACGAGGCGCCGATGCTCTACATCGGCGAGAAGGTCGGGGTCGGCAGGGGGCCGGAGATCGACATCGCGCTCGATCCGCTGGAGGGCACCACCATCACCGCCAAGGGCGGTCCGAACGCGCTGGCGGTGGTCGCCATGGCCAACAAGGACGGCTTCCTGCACGCGCCGGACACCTATATGGAGAAGATCGCGGTCGGTGGCGGATTGCCGGACGACCTGATCGACCTCGATGCGACGCCGGCGCAGAACCTGAAATCCCTGGCGCTGGCGCGGCGCTCCGACGTTTCCGACCTCGTGGTGTGCATCCTCGACCGGCCGCGCCACGCCCAGCTCATCGCCCAGGTGCGCGAGGCCGGGGCGCGGATCATGCTGATCTCCGACGGCGACGTGTCGGGCATCATCGCCACCTCGCAGCCCGATACCGGGGTCGACATGTATATGGGCATCGGCGGCGCGCCCGAGGGCGTGCTGGCGGCCGCCGCGCTGCGCTGCATCGGCGGCCAGATGCAGGGCCGGCTGTCCTTCCGCAACGAGGAGGAGAAGGAGCGCGCCACGCGCTATGGCATCGAGGACCTGACCAAGGTCTTCGACATGGCCGAGATGGCCTCGGGCGACGTCATGTTCGCCGCCACCGGCGTGACCACCGGCCCGATGCTGCGCGGCGTGCGCCGCTTCGCCAACGGCGCCGTCACCCATTCCATCATCATGCGGTCCAAGAGCGGCACCGTGCGCGAGATCGAGGCCCACCACAACTTCACCCGCAAGACCGGTTTCTCGCCGGCGGATCACTAGCCGGGGCCGGAGGCCCGGCCGCGCCGGGCACCGCGTGATACAACGGAGTCCGGCAGGCCGCACCGGCCCGCGCCAGGCATCGCGGCAACCCCAATCTGCATCTCAAAGATTGGATGAATAATCGTATGCAACTCTCTGAAGTAGCAAAAACGATGAGACATTGCAGGGCCTCGAATGTTGCGGGCCGGCCGGTGGGGATCGCCCTATGGCGGTGACGGCGTCGCTCGAATCACCGGCGGCGTCGGCTGTGCTGCTGGGGGTCGAGCGCTCCCTGTCGGGACGGCGGTGGCAGCTTCACCCGGTCGACGAGCGGCTGTCGGCGGCGCTCTGCCAGCGTCACCGTCTGCCGGAGATCCTCGGCCGCATCCTGGCGGCGCGGGGCGTCTCGGTCGACGCCGCGGAGGACCACCTCGCCCCGACCCTGCGGGCGCTGATGCCCGACCCGTCGGCCATGAAGGACATGGACCGGGCGGCCGACCGCATCGCCGGGGCCATCGCGTCGGGCGAGCGCATCGCGGTGTTCGGCGATTACGACGTCGACGGCGCCACCTCGGCGGCGCTGCTTCTGCGCTACCTGCGCGCGCTCGGCTCGGAGCCGCTGCTGCATATCCCCGACCGCATGGCCGAGGGCTACGGCCCCAACGCGCCGGCACTGGCCGCCCTGCGGCAGGCGGGCGCCAG
>JAAUYH010041364.1_pt1 | contig 17066 bp, 8 predicted proteins | sample 7278061 | NCBI WGS metagenome assembly JAAUYH01 (sample SAMN14350203, study PRJNA611818) | marine sediment metagenome | isolation source: surface marine sediment (0.6m) | place: French Polynesia: Moorea | collected 2018-08 | reverse complement strand
ATATCTCGGCGCCAACACTGATCATGCCACTCTTCTGCATTAAGACGACGACCAAGATATCACTGAACAATTCTCTCCTGAGCAGTCAAACAAGATGATGTCTACTAGCTGGGGTGACAGAGTTTTTTAATCTGCGAATGAAACTTCGACAAATATATGAATTCATTCTGTTTGAATTTCGACCTGGCCAGATTTTAATTCAGCATTTTCCGTTCGAATCTGTGTGAGAACCTGATCTAACGTTTCCGAGTCGATTTCTCAGTGATATTCCACCTTAAACTGCGATAATCGCTTCACGATGGATGTGACGTCGGGCCTAGTACACAGTCTAATTTACGCAAATTGACCTCAGGGAGATGTAGAAGACTCTAGATATCGCATTACAGAGATCTCATGTGTTCGTAACTCAACCGCGTCGGGCTGCAATAATCGAGCTGCGATGCTGTGCTATGTTTATTATAATTGCCTGGAGTCCGTTTCATAATATAGGAACTAACGGAAGGTGGACTGACTGTCCCACGGGACAATGCTCGTTTCCGTGTTCTGTGTGAAGATTAAATCTTAGCACAATGTCAGCATAGCGCTCGATATTTTACGATGTTCGAATTCAACTCATACTTAAATATCATAATATGCTCCAGAACTAAGCTACAATACTTGGCTTTATTAGATTTATTATCTTCAGGAATATGCTAAACCAGTGCTAACAATTTTTCTTTCTTTCTAATACCAAAAGCTATAATTGTTAAGTATTTTGTTCCTGTAACGAAACGAACTACTAGAAATGGAAACTACGGTGCAATGCAGGATCTCGCTTGTTACAGACGTATAAGGTAGATTGACATGAACGATAGAACCTCCGTGGAGTTTGTACTGTTCCAGCGCTGTTGGTGTTCAGTGAATAAGATCAGATTCCTAGGAATAGACTTTCGTTGTGAAAGCTGTGCGAAAACAGAAGTGTTTGACTTGTCGCCAGTTAGATGCATAAGTCGTAGTATCCGGTCTAGCTCTGTGTAGACAGAGCAGATCCTTACCTAGTCAGGAAGTCCGAGCTTCAATGTTAAGTCAATATTCCGGGCTGTAATTAGTCATGTATGATACAGACTGAGTCGAGTCGCTCCTCTTGTTAACCGAATTCGACGCGCGAGTGAAAGCCACTCAGAATTTATCCATACTTAGAATTTTTCGTACGTATGGTTCAAATCTCATGATTCAAGCTAAAATTTTCAGGATACATAGTGAAAATATAGAGCAAAAGCATGTACCTCTGCCAGAGTAGCAGTGGCGTCTTCAATATATAATACAAAGTAATTAGGAGATGTAGATGAGGTAGCGCGAGTTTTCTTTTTTACTTCGATTTAGTAATAGCTTTGGTTTTTGTTGAATTCTGGTTTCAATAATGATTGTGCGATGTGTACAGGTGCTGGACCAAAATAATGTAATACCCCAGTTTCGCACAGTATTCTCGTAGATGAAATCGTACAGGAAGTTTTGAAGATTTTTCTTGAAGAGTCTGAATAGAGAGACCGCATAGAATGAGACCTTGCGGCTCAGTAGGTAAATTTTCTCTGCTAGACAGAAACGCAGAATCCAACAAATACGGCATTCTGGATTCTTTGACCGAAAGAAACAAAACTTCAGTTAATCGCAAAGTCTTCTTGTCTATCTCAGTTCCCTAGGTTTACCTCATAACCTAAAATCATAGGCAATCAGCACAGTTTTCCACTAAACTTCATTTTCAATTTATTAGCCATTAAGGTAACAAGAATGATCGAACAACACTTCGTTGTATTCGACCTATATTAATGTATACAAAACAACACAGATATGCCTAGACGGCTTGCTATTGATCGCAGATCAGAAAACATTTTTCAAAGCAAATAGGCCTCTTTTTGTTGAGCTTTTCTATTCTGCCTTAACAAGCAAAACCTTGAAATTTGCAAATTACCTGTAGAATTTCGTCGTCGATATTACTGTGTAGAACTAGGGTATTATTTTTTTGGCACGGTACCTCTACATATTTGCCCTATAATTCTAATGGCAGCTCTCTAACTCGATGTATTACTGTGCGGTATTCAATTGTTTCAAGTTCATCTGCGTACTTTTACCTTATTTTTTCGATTTGATTTGTTCCTTTATATTTTTTGTTCTTCTGACTCTATTTTCCGATAATTTTGTTGTTCTGTTTTCGATTTACACAGATTGAGTAATCGAAGAGGAAAAATTCTGATCACAAGTTATTTATATTCCCAACCATTTTGTAGACTACCGTAATGCGATTTGCAAGACATCTGAAAACTGAATTAGGCGAAAATTTTCAGAAAATAGAGTCTGTCATTTGTACAGAAAAATAAGCTATTTATTTCTTGGTGCAATCTATTTTTAAGTAACTTTGTTAGTTAGGTTACCTGCCAACTGCTGAACATTCATATTCGTGATGTATCTGCAGTCATTTTATTTTTTTGTTCAGCAAATAAAACAAAGGATCTTGTGATATGGATATTTGATTTTAAAGTCATTTGGAGTTTCAATAGCTTTGAAACGATTTTATTATTTCAAATAGCTCTCAAGAAGGTCTCGATGATGATACTCCAAACTTAATTCAACATTCTTAAAAGTTTGTTGCTAGATGGTACAAATCTGCTCTCCGTCAAAAACTATTCACTTGTTAGCTGAATGCTTCGGTTATGTAGATCGGTCTCTGTAAAACTTTAATGAGTTTTTCATCGATGTTGCTTCTCTTAATTCGATTATTAAATTCAATATTGTAGAGTAGTACTCTTATAAAACTCGCAAAACTTCATGTAAAGCAACATTCATGTTTCCTACAATTTTTCATTTTGATCTGAAAACTACGAATGGAACGGCAGTCTATTCATCGCATGCATTGATTCATTTGCGATTCTCGGGAACAAGTAGTAGTAATCTTTCTATTTCTCCTGGCATTTCATCATAGCAAGATTGTAACTATGTCGCCCAATTCACAACAGACATTTTCAAACGGTTAATTCTACCATATAATGGCTTCAAAATCATTCATCGAAGGTTAGTTTTATACTATTTAACTATTCTGTATGATACGCTCGTACAATTTCGATACAGTAGCTTATAACCGAATTGCAAACGACCACGTTTAGCGAATCATGTTCTAGATTGAGATGGGTAGAACCAATCGAGTAGTCCCATCGTGCAAACTCCGCAATCCAAAGAGTAGCCGAGTCATTGCGGACAAGAAGCACTATTATCTCACTCATATTTTGATAGTAGTGCCACAGAATTGGTGCCTCAATTCGAATAGTGTGTTGTTATTGGAAAAGAACAAGAAATGAATTACATTCTATGCAATGATCTACTCAATTCACGGTTACCGTGCACGATGAAGTGTACGGAAGGCATAATTTAGACTCATTCCAAAACCAGACAGGCTGCCTAGACGGATAGCATGGTAAAGATAATTGGTAACCTGAGTAAGTGAAACATGGTACACGTCCTGTACAAAAAGTGCCGCGCGGCAACACGTTATTTTGACGAAATTTTCATTATATGTCAAGAAATAGCGTCGTAATTTACTTGTTAAAGGAGAGGATGACAACAGTGACACCCTGATTGCATAGGACACTGTAGTCAGTGTCATGAGTTTTCGGGGAAAGAAGTGGACAAGAATAACATTCCACTTGAATCGGTACAGTGTACCCTGTTTTCATCCAACCAGGTTCAGTTAAATAGGTACTGCGATATTCTTCGCGAGCATTCGCGAGCATCAGCCGCCACTGCGATCCAGTGGTCGAAACCTCGTTGAAGGGGAGGTCGAGATCACAGCACGTAGTGTACGGACAATAAGGAAAGTACAGTACAGAATGGTATTATGTAGGACCTACGAGCGATTGCTGATGTGCGCGGTATGCAGAGGACGATTGGCATACGTGAGGGGATAGCAAAGGGAGAGAAGCGGCGAGGTGAGTGGGCTAGGCCAGTGCACTGTATTGTACTGGGAAGAAAGAGAAGAGAAGGAAAGGACGAGGCAGAGTTTGCCCTAAAACGGTTGGACTTGCCAGGGACGAGAGGAAGTCATACAATGTTCGTGCAGATCCGTCCATACGTCTCGTTCGAGTTACAGTAACGGCAATTGAATAAAGTATTAAAACATCGATAATTGTTTGTAACGACGTTGGCACGACATGCGACAACCAAGACGGAGAGTAGGGTACGCGCCCTTTTTTTAGCACATACCTGCTTCAAGTAGTCCCACGCACTGCCGCCCTGCACCACTACTCACTACAGATCATCTCCCGGCTAGCTCGGGACCAGGATGAAGCTCATCTGTGTGTTTGCGGCGCTGCTCGTCGTAGTAGCGCTCGGCCAGGCCCCACAAGCGAACAACACCGCGGGCAACGCTACACAACCGGCGCCCAGTCCCAGTGCCGCCCCATCAGCATCCGCGAGTGCCAAGCCCAAGCCCCCACCACCCAACAACCAGCCTCCCATTAATAATCCCGCTCAACAAAACGGGCGTCAACAGAACAATCGGCAACCAAATGCAGGGCAGCGGCCGAACAACACGGCCAATCAACCGGCAGGCCCCAAACCGCAATTCGACATCCTCACGCTGGTGAGCCGGTCGTCGGTGCACAAGGTGCTAACCAGTCTCATCCGATACGCCAACATGACGGATGCAATCAAGGGGTTACGCGACACGACGTTCTTCGCGCCAACGGACGAGGGCTTCTACCTGACGCTGCGCGATCTGCGGTACAAGCGGGAGGGGGACCCGACGGCGGTGTCCGAGTTCTGGCAGCTGCTGCTGGAGGACCAGAAGGAGCTGATCGACGTGAGGACGCTGCTGCTGTACCACGCGCTGGCGGGGCGGCGCACGGCGGCGCAGCTGGCGCCGCGCGGCATCCGCACGGCGGAGCGGCGGCGGCGCACCAAGGCCAACCTGGACATCGAGTTCGAGGCAGACGGGCTGAAGGACCGCGCGGTGGCCATGCCCAACCCCAACTACACGCGCCCGCGCAACGTGGTGGCCACCAACGGCATCATCCACTCGCTGGATCGCGTGCTCATCCCCGTCAACATCGACCGCGTCGCGGTGGCGACCAGGACCCAGGCGCTCGCCGAGAAGTTCCAGCCGTCCAACAAGAATCCGGTGTGCTTCCCCGCCGCCGCCACCGTGCACACGGCCGCGGGCGGGCGCCTGCGCATGCGCGACCTGGCCGCGGGCGCTGCCATCCGCGTGTCGGAGCACGCGCACGTCGCGCACTCGCAGGTGTTCCTGTTCTCGCACCGCCGCACGCGCGGCAAGTACGCCTTCCTCCGCCTCACCACCGCGTCTGGCCACGCCATCACGCTGTCGCACGCGCACTACCTCTACGCCAACGGCCGCCTCACCGCCGCGTCCGCCGTCGCCGTGGGCGACACGCTGCGCACGCTGGCCGGCCCCAGCCGCGTCACCGCGATCCGCGAGGTCGTGGCCGAGGGCCTCGTCGCGCCCCACACCCTGCACGGCGACCTGCTCGTGGATGGCATCGTCGCCTCGTCCTACACGCGCGCCGTGCACCCCCGCCTCGCGCAGATCCTGCTCGCCCCCATCCGCGCCGTCGTGCGCCTCGGGCTCGCGCGCGAGCCCCTCGGCGCACTGCTCTACTCGGGCGCGGACCGCCTCGCGCCCTACGTCCTCAGCGGCCCCGAAAAGTACTAACCCCCACCCCCGCCCCGTTTTTCGTATCTATATCGATGGTCTTTTCGCGAGCATTCGATGACCCATTCGTAGCTCTATTAAACGGCCATTCCTCTACTTTATCACCCGCTACGTTGTCCACTTCTTCACTAGAGTTTTTTTCGTACAGCTCGGACCGGAAGTTCCTAAATAATCTGGATTGGTGGGGATTGCGAAGCTACAATTCTCAGCCAATTCTGAAACTACAACGCAATCCGCAATTTGAGCCACTCACGGCACTCGTCCACTATCGCAATCTCCAAATCGCAATAGCAGCTAGATTTGGGAATTTCCTGTCAATCGGCAATCGATTGGCATCAACCTCGCCCGATATGACAGATGTATGAGATTTCGACTACAACGGACGAATGTCGAACGAAATGACTGGAATCTGGGTGCAGATTTCGTGGTCATTGCAGGAGCCACAAAAGCGGGGATTATTGGAATGCCGTATCGAGTAGAAAAGAAGGCAACCGGCAGTACAAGGTTGGAAAAAACTTGGGAACGTACGTGGTTTACTCAAGTCAGATAGGACCATACAAAACGCATTCGTTCGACACCACGCACTAGCCTACTGTTTCTTGCCGCCGTCCTTGGCCAAGTTCTGCAGCACGGTTCCAGAGTAGCCGAATGCCAGTCCGGTCTCCTTCAAGCAGATGTCCTTGACCTCGCGCGACCATTCCGCGGCGACCTCGTCGATCGTGGCGCGCACGGGCGTGAGCAGCTGCTTGACGTCGGACTCCCACTCGTAGAAGCGGAAGGAGCGACCGTCGAACAGGCGCTGCTGCATGAGGCGGCCAATCATCCTGCCGCCGGCACTGTGGGCGAAGTAGTAGTTGTACCAGTGGCACAGGGTGCTCTCGGGCTTGTCCTCGACGAGGCGCTGGAGGTAGGCGACGTAGCCGGTGGCGGCGGGGGACGGGTGCGACTCCTCGACGCCCAGCTCGTCCCTCAGATACCCGATATCCGCGTTGAGCGCCTCCACGCGCTCGAGCCCGGTGTCGCGGAAGCGCGTGAACATGGGGTACTTGTGCACCAGGTCGTTCTCGAAGTACTCGTACACGTGGCGCGAGTCGATGAGGAACTGCATGAAGTCGGCGCGCGTCGGGTACCACGCGTCGATGGGCAGCGCCGACTCCTCCACCTCGCCCTCGCGCGGCGCCTGGTCCTTCGTGTGCAGCTTCATCGCCACGAACCGCATCTCCTCCACGAAGCCCTTGTGCGACCCCGGGCGCCGCTCCGTCTCCGGCGCCGGCGTCGCCGTCGTCATGCGCACGCGCCGCGCCACGCGCACGCGCCGCGCCGGGCGCGCGCTCACGCCGCGCTGCGCCTGCAGCCGCGCGGGCAGGGCGACGGAGACTGCGAATGCCATGGTGCTGTGCAAGGAACGGTAGGTGCACTGGGGCGAGGTCGGTGGAGAGCAGCAGATGACCTCGCGTGCACGGATTATCGGTAGATATTTAGCTATCTGCGGCGCGCCCAATTAGGCGACTCCCGGTTTACACTGAAAGCTCCGATAACCTGTTTGGATATTTCACCCAACATCTCGAGATCTTACCGAGATGCGCGTATCACGCGTAGAGGTCGCGATGGGCGAATATCGGCCTAGCTTTTTTGAAATGCACTTTCCGTTGCCTTGATTTTCAGATTTTCTACTGCGATGTGCAACCCATTTGCTGGGGTCATTGAGGTGCTGTAGACGTCACTCTAGTGCGGCTGAATTGAAAAATTGGGATTTTCGAAGTACAGGAGTCGATTAATTCATCGAATTAATTCAGTGCAGTACGTGCACATGGAATTCCTGTCCATTGATGAACAGTACATACTACGATGTTCAGTCAATAGGGGGTACCAGTGCTTCTGTAGATCGGCAACTGGTGCACTGGGTACCGGTACCCCGTGCAGATTAGTTTTCGATGGGAAGGACAGACGACTGGAGTTTTCCGGTTGTGTAGGCAGGGTATGAGGTGAGCTAGCGAATGCTACTGGAGGAAGGGAGCGTTGTACCGAACGAGGTGTAACCACAATGTAGCGTACGGACCGGGAGATATAGGGAAGCGAAACAACCGGTAAGAAGGGCACAAGTTCCGAGACTCACGGAAGCACGGCGCGGGATTCGACGGGGCATGGAGTGACGCGGTGGGGCGGGGCGGTGGGGGGTGTGCGTGCCAGTTGGAATCGACAGTGGCAGTGGCATGGCGCTGCATATTTTGGGTGTAGAAATCAAAACGGGCAATTTTATTAAATCTCGAAAACAAGGATGCCACAAATTTGACGCCACCCGCAGCGCCGAAACCCATCCGGCACCCGCACCGCAGCGACTGCTACCCAGCGGCACGCACGAGCGCACCGCCATGCAAGCCGTACCCCCGCGAATAGCTCGGCTGCGCGACACGCTGGCGTCGATGGGCACGCCCGCGCCCGAGCAGTCCCGCACCTACGTGTTCGGCACGACGTTCCGCACGTGCGCGGTGTGCCTGGAGGAGTACCGCGTGGGCGACACGCTGCGCGTGCTGGAGCCGTGCGGGCACTGTTTCCACGCGCGTTGCGTGGACACCTGGACGTCGCGGCGGCCCGTGTGTCCCGTGTGCAACGCGCCCACCTGTGCCCCGCAGCCCGCGCGCGCCGCCGCGCTCCCCGAGGCCGTGCCCGTGCCCAGCGACGCCGTAACCGTTCCGCGTGTGCAGCTCATCGACCTCAGCGTCCACGACTCCTGGCTCGAGTGGCTCGCCAAGCTCGTCAACCGCCGCGGCGTCCCCGAGGACAACCCCCCGCTCAGCCTGGCCACCGTGCCCTTGTGACCTGTACAGTGCCCCTTCTGTCACAATATTGCAACCTTCACTGCTATTATCACCACTACTACTTCAACTACTAACGCCATCGCCCTGCCGTTCCCGACACTACCCCCACACCCCGATACGGGTTGCTGTCGTGCGAATTTGTATCGAATCGTCTCTCGTCGCTTCTGCCTGTTGCTTGTAAAGAACGTTATCTACTTGCCGAGTCTGCCCGCGTGTTATGTGACTGCTGTGCCACAAATTCGCACGTTCGTTCGAACCCTGCGTTCGCTCATGTCTGTGGCATTCCGTACAAACGACGTGTCGTGCTACATCTACAAGACTGTGCGTCACTTCACCCAGCTGAGACAGCAGCAACTCACGATTTACACGGCCTTGGCACCTCCACCATGCGCAAGCGACCGTTGATGCAACGTCAAGGGGACGAATGGATGATTGATTGAGCGACCAGTTAGGCAGCATGCCGACCGGTGGCGTGCGAATGCAAGGATCATACCATCGCGGGGATAGTTATTATTACACATGCAGCTGCAGCGCGCATTCCGCCAGCACGGGCCGCCATGCGCAACGAGGATGAGGCGGAGAAGCCGGTGGTGCTGGCCATCGGGAACACGTACCTGTGGATCGGCGCCACGCACACGCCCGTGCCGCTGCGCCCCGTGGACGAGTCGCCGGGTGCGTTCGCGGCCGCCGTGTGCGGTGCGCTGCGCCTGGTCTGCTTGCGCGGGCATCGCGTCGTGTGCGTGGGCGCGCCCACCTACCACCGCCGCGTCACCGTCGCCCACGCCATGCTCAAGCTCATGAGGGCCGCGTCCGTGCGCTTCATCGACGTCCCGACCGCCGCCCGCGTCGCCGCCGAGGCCCCCCACGCCATGGTCGTCGACGTCGCCGCGCCCCGCCGCGACGCCCCGGACGACCCCCGCCGCGCCGCCGCGCTCACCAACGTCTACCGCAGCGGCGCCCCCCAGCTCACCCGCGTGGGTGCGGCCGAGGCCGTGCTCGCCGCACTCGCCAAGGCCACCGTCCCCGAGCGCGCCGACGCCGCACAGCGCATCGTGCTGTGCGGCGCCATGCAGCCCGGCCTGCTGCTGCACGAAGTGAGGACGTTGGCGAACAATGCGCCGCAGTATCAGCACCTCGTCAAGTTGACGCTGGCCGCGAGAGTCGTGCCCACCCCCTACAACCCCACGTTCGTCCCGTGGTTCGGCGGCGTCATCATTGCGCGCGCTGAAATCGACGTCGGCTACGTCGTCGAGGCGCAGCCGTGGATTAAGCACGGCGCTCTGGTACTGCCCGATGAGGACGCCATCGCCCACGTCGAGCTGCCCGAGGCGGTTGTCGGCAAGTAATGTAGACTTGCGCGTGCGGATTGTTGTATAATATGAACGGTTGTTTATTAATGGTTGGCCCCGTGTGGCCGTCTGAGGTGTTGGCGAACGTGTCTTCACGCATTGCTTGTGAAATGTGCGAGGCGTGCGATTTGTTGTAGCCGGCCTGCGATTGTGGTAAAGTACGATTATGTGTATTGTTTTGCAAGATGCTGTGCTTCGTGAGGTGCGAGAATAGTCAGCTAGGTCAGGTGCTGTTAATCTATGTGATGCTAAGCCGTCGATGATGTAGAACATGACTGCTTTTTATTCCTGGTTGTTATTTGCACTACCGGTGTTGCAGTCGTAAGGGTTCGAGCTTCTTCGTGCGAGATAGCTGAGTATTATAGCGGGGTTGATTCCTACGGGTAATTTATGCACAGTTCCGCTTAGTTTTCTGCTTCGCTTTTGTAGCAAGATTTCTTTCGAACTCTGCAACTACCGTACCGTGCTGAACAAGGTATGACACATGTCGGGAAAGAATCGACGATTGGATTTCACTGTGGGTTTTCTGCTAGGAAAAGCAACGTCCTGCGCTACCGTGTGCAGGCTCCACCTTCTGGGTCGGTAGGGCTGCGCCTCACTGTATTCGAGCAGCACGGTAGATACCCCTTGGCAGCTGTCTTACCGGTACGGTACATGTGTACTACAGTAGTCAGTTGCGTGCCGTCCCACCAAACCATCTTTAGCCGTTATTTCTTGCTTTGCCCTTGTCTCTTTGTCCCACGTCTGTGGTGCTGGCAATGTGCCTGCTTCAAAACGTTCGGTAATGCTGCTGATTCACTACTTCGTGCGTGGGAACATGACATATCCCTTTCCGTCGCGCCGGATGCATTAGTGCTGCTCACAACCCCATTGTACTGGACCACCTGCTTGTTCAATAAAAATGGCTCGCGCACCGAATTCATTCTGCATTGGTGTGGAATGTTGGATCCGCCAACAGTCGAGGTGCTACCCGCTCGCTTTACGAGGCGGTACGAGCTGAAAGGTTACTGAGCTGGCGTTTTATTCGATAGCCGAATGTCTCAACACCCTAGTTTTCATGGGCCACGCCGTGCATCTCCGCATGCGTGAACCGACCACCCAGTTTCCTGCACCCGCTGTGTGGTAAATGCAATGTCTGTCCAATTGCGAAGTTGTAGGAAACACAGCAGCAGTGAGTAAGTTATTGCATCTATAGTTCGTACGAACAACTTGCTGTGTGCTAATCAGTTCATGAAATGAGTATGTGATTGCAAGTTGATAATGATATCAGGGCCACCGTAGCGTGGTGCAAGTTCAACACGGGGACAGGATTATATGGTTTATTGTTGCTATCGACAAGTTAGTAAGGGGGACTAGATTGAATGTGCAGGAGGAAGACGGCCTCAGAGATGGATTGCAATGGAGTTCAGTAGAAACATTAATAGCCCTTGTGGAAACTGTCGAGAACGCGCAGTCTGCCCGCTTGGTAGTCGTCCATCCACACATCGACGCTTTTCATTTCCCGCCTCCTCAAGTTGCGCTTCATCCACGTGCGCATCACGTCCTCGCTGCCCATCCAGCGCGTGAGAATGACGATCATCTCGCCGCGCTTCGCGTTGTTCCCACCCCAGCGCTTGCGGCTGGTGTAGACGCTGGCGACCTTGCGCTCGAGGTCCTTGTGGTGCGCGACCTCGCCACGACGCCACGCGTCGATGCCGTCCAGCGTTTCCTCGACCAGCTTGTACACGTCGCACAGTGTTCTCGACAAACTCTCCCACGCCATCACCAGCTTCTCCATGCCCTCGAACTCCTCCACCGCGCTATTCATCACGCGGAACACGTACTCCAGCGTCACTGCGTTCTTGTCTTTGAACCGCAGCACCGCCTCCTTCAGACGCGTCGCGTCCTTGTCGAAGTCTTCGTAAATGTCGCCTATCGCGATATCCACCACCAGCTCGTCGACAATCGACGTCGTCAACGCGAAGCGCGCGAAGCCCGACCACCACGTGCGCAATTCCTCGACCTCCGCATCGGTCAACGTCTCCTTCGTTTGTAGCGAGGGGAGAATCTCGCCCCACATGTCCGCGATTTCCAGCCGGCACGCGTTGTGCGGCGCTGCGACGACGTTCGAACAAACACCGGGCAGTGCCATGTTGTACTCCTTCAGCGCCAGCTCCGGGTGATTGTCGAGAAGGAATTCCGGGATCACGCTCAGTGGCACGTACTCGCTCTCGACGTCTTCCGATGACGTATCCGTTGATGCCGCGCGCGAGCCGCCGAACTTTCTGAGACCGAACACCATCGTAGGAGCTTCCGAACCTTCCTGATGTGTAGTGGTGTGCTGGTAGGGGGCTGTGCACTTGTTTGCTATGGTATGCTTGCTATGGTGTGCACGGGAAACATCGTGCCTTTATGTCGCATGGGGCGGAACGAGCATGACCTGGCAGTGGTGCTTACATTGAACTTGCAAAGCGGCGGTGTTTCTCTGTTGCGAGATCCAGCAAGCTAAATGAGCATGCGCGTTGATTCGCCTGCCAAACTGGAGTGGCCGTTGGGTAGCAGAGTATTGAACAAATGCAGTGGCGAATTGTGCGGAATTTATTCTGCATTGCGAATTCCTGCGTGAGATGTGACGTGCCTGTAACCGCGCTTCAGTCGAACGCGAAATGTTGCATAACGTGGAAACAATTCGGCGTGCTTATAAGGTCGGTCGAACTGGTGGCCGGGCGCATATCTCCACAGCACCCATCCATCGAATGTGCATCAAGGGGCAAGGACGGAACGAGTGTTCCCGTCCGCGCGGCTCTATGCAAGAACGAGTGTTCCAGCCCGTCGAATCATTTCCGTGACCGCCGCAAGATCTACCGAGTGCCCACACCTGCGTTTCTTTGTTTCTTGCAGGACAGTATGAGTTTCTTCGTCGATTTGCCTCTCGACCAAGGCGCCTCGACACGTTTGTACTGAAGCAGGGAACATGGCATCCCTGGATACGTCCAGGTATGGTGGACCGATTCTGTGGAGTACTGTACCGTAGCTCCTTCGCGAACCGATGAAGATGAGCTTCGTCCATGCTGGGGTCATCGGCATGGCGAGTAAGTCGCTTTGCTAATTCCGCGCCCACCATCATGTCAACGAAGTCTAGCATGGCGTCTGGGAACATGTTTTCAATTTCTCCGAGTCATGCAACGAAACTCCATGGTTGTTCTCCCTCTCAAATCCGTTGCACACAATGTCGAGTGCGCGAGCGCGCACTCCTCCGTATATCGGGCAACTCCGATCACGACATCGAGATGGATGAGACCCGTGAAGAGCACTGCTTGTTCCGATCGCTCGTTCTCTCCCTTCCTCATTCATTCTTCCGCGCAATGTAATAACCCCGTCGCAAGCGGAGCAACTAGATGGGCACCTTGAGCAAGCCCCTGCATTATCGGTGCTTTCAAATAAACTTACGCCCAAATCATTGAACTATTCCTAATTATGTCGTACATTTGTGACGTATTGTGCCAAGGCGCCTTCAACAAGTAGGGCGCGTCATTTCCTCTATGACACACTTATGCGAAATCACAAGAACGGTCGCGTCGCAACTCAGACGACGGCATAGCGTGTTCCGTCTTATCTCATGGACTTCGAATTCGGCAGATGACAACAATAATCAACTGTGAACGGAGATGAGGTTAGATTCGATACTGCACGGTTGCAAACGGACCATTGAAGCAGCTGCAGCTGTTTGCAACCTCTCGTGGAAACGTGCATGATGCAGTCTGTGCCCGTACTGAAAAGTCCTTCCAGGTGGGAGTTCGCGACCACGCACATTTTCCCGAGCTTTCTATCATTCGGAACATACGATTTGGGTTTGTCGAGGAATCGAAACACTCCTAAGAGCGTCTTCCAATTTGTAATTGATCACGTTCATCCACGTAACTAGAAGCCACAAACTCGAGACGGAGTGCAACCACGGCACTCGAGTCAGTCTCGCCCTCGGCAAGTCTTCGAATGATCACCACAACTCCTGTCTCAGACTTCCTGTGCAGCACGACGATATGATCCAGACGTGAAAGGATCAAGTGCCCCGTGTTTCTACTAAATTAAGAGACCATATATGAGAGCCATACCCCATGCAACTCTACTTCTACTGTAAAAATACATCTTTTGCGGTCGCATGATATTTTCACAATAGCGAACACGACCTCGCTCACTTGGTTCATGAAATTGCGCAGGTCGCGTATCCAATAACTCATGCATGTGTTCTTGTTACGAAGTTGTGAATGAAATTCGACCCTATGCAGCGACCCTGTAGAAACAATGTGCTTTATGGAAGAGTGTATATGAGCCTAAAGATGAGTGCATCGGTCATTGGTCGCGAAACTGAATCTGAATCCACCGATGAACAAACAAGCAACGTTCTAAGTCTCCGAGGTTATCTCTCTCTCTTTTTCGACAGCTTGCTCTAGATCATCATCGTCATCATCATCATCGTGATCACATTTGAACACTGACGTTTAATTTTGAGAAAGCATAAGAATTGTATTCACCTTTCGGAGTACTGCAGCTCGGATTCGTTCTGCACGTAACCCTTCTCCTAGTTTTCGACGACAAAGCCGCAGTGATACAGGGCGAAAGCCCGAGCGTTATGAACCAATTCGAATCACAGACGACTACGCTGTCAATCGTGGTCAAATGGGAGTTTTAATACAGGTTGTTACCAGAGTAAACGGCGATTTTTCTATTTTGAGACAAGTTGTACTATCGAAAAATGCTTGAGTCTTCTATGTAGACGGGTGAGTATTCCCATGGATAGAAGCTATCATATGCGCGGGGATTTGTTTGAGGCTACATTCTTGTTACATGGAAACCAAATGACCTGGTGCAAAGTTCTGGTGTCTGACCATGGCAATTTTAGTGAGCGTAGCACTCTGGAAGGATTTATGCGAGACGGTCGGTTCATGTTCGTATCAAGAGAGTGTTACTGCGCAAAACAGTGCAGTTTATCTTGGTCTAGTCACTTTGGCTCTGGCCGGTAAGCAGTGACAGAGTTTCAAATACATAAAGTGTAGAGAAGAAATTAGCGAGTGTGTTTGACTAATTGCGCGCTAATGGCAAACATAGCATCGATGCTGAGATTCACTGCCAAACTAAGTAACATGTACTCTGTTTTTCGAGAGATGATTGAGCACTGCAGAATAGCCTGAACAGGGCATAAATTTCAAACAAAAACAGACTATCGCATGGCATACAGATACTGCACTAAATTTACATACACCGTTCATATGAGTTTGTCAATAGCGCTCCGAGCGCGCAATACCGTTTTTCAGATCGGAAATGGGTGTCACTGCGGTGATGTTAGACCACTCCACACAAAAAAGTGAAAGAAGCTTTGGTTTACTCTCCTCCAGCACAAGAGCGTTGGACTTCAGTGTTTGCTAGCATGTCCAAAACATTGCAGTGGAAGTAGTGATTCGGTCTTCGCCTATAGAGGGAGCGATATACCGTAAGAAGATAAGGCAATACTCGTAAAATGGATATCAGGGCCAGAGTGCTAGAGCCGTCGTGTGTTGCTTCGACTGCAAGAGCGAACATGGATAGACTCATCAACTGTGTCGTAATTCTGATACTAATGCGAAAGATCTCGTTAGTTCGGCCTAGTGCATCGATTTCCGATTCTCTACCCCTTAGAACCTAATCAACAGAATGTTGAATCTTGAACGACAAGGTTGAAACCTGAATCATCAAAGCCTTCTGAGCGTGTTGGGTCACAGCGCTAATAAGTTGATGGACGATTTGCCTTGTAGCGCTTTTGGCAATTCAGTGCGAGTATTGGGGAGAGGTAGACCAAGGCGCTAGCTAAGAATGCGAGTGATTGGCCTCCGAATAACCCTGAGTTGCTTTTCAGGATGAGGGCAGATAGATAATTGGGGTGTTTGGCGCGGGATAATGCAGGTATTGGTTGTATGAAGAAAATATTCTATAGTCTTTTATTAAGCTGTGTGTGGAGTTTCATGTGTCATGTTGATGTGTTGAGCTCAATGGCGCTATGTTGAATGAAACAATTTTCAGAGTATTTACTCTATAGATGGCCATCGATACATGTGTGAAGCTTGGTAAAGTAAAGTAACTGTTTCCGTAAGACATCTGTCAGCACGGGTTTATTTCCAAGTTCCTTTTATTTCGTGTCGTCCGCTTGTGATGACAAGTGTGTTCGACCATTTGTAGCCGAAAAACGTTTTAGCATACCTTTAAGCTGTCGATTAGTTGTCTCGAAGCAGCGGCGGTTGAGCCGGACGTCATTGGAACCTGAACAATTTCTCATGGAGGAAATCGCAAAAGACTGCAGAGCCGCTGAGGCGGAAGCGTTTGCGGGACTCAAAGAAGCATACGGCATGATAGCGGAGATTCAAGGGCAGTCTAGCGCTCATGGCCACAAGCATGCTCGGGTGTTGGGCCTCCAGATCGAGGCGGAACTGAAGGCATTTAATGCAATGCCCGTAGTTGAGCGCGAGAAATTCATAACGCGAAAACTAAACGACGCGTATGACTACTTGCGCAAATGCTGCACAAACTTATACGACGCGAGAGCGAAGGTTGTCGCATTAAAAAGGCGTTGTGGCAGTCTCAAAGTCGGTGACCTGGAACTTGTGTATGCTCTTGCTGCGTGTTTGGAAGCAGAACAGGATGTGGAAATATGCGAAATTGCAGTGAATGTGGCGGAAGACGATGTATTCATGCGCGTGAAACAGCGTCGTCATGAACTGCATTGCATCCACGGCAATTCGGCGGAAGCACAAGATAAAATATGCCGAATGGTCGCGGGTATGGTGGTGAAGATGAAGGCGATTAAGAAGACTGCGATTTGTGGGGATACCTTTGGGAATTTGTCGTAACTATACGGCTTCTTCTCTTCCCTTGGCTATTCTTGTGCTGCGAAGTTGGTCTATTCCGCGCAGAAATTGGGCAAACGTCACGGAAAGATGAAGCACACCGCGGTAATGTAATATATTGAGAAAAAGATGCTTCTATGTGTCGGCTAACTGTAGAACAATGTAAATCATGAGCAGCAACAAAATACCATTAGAGCTTGGCATAAACGCGCCATTCAAATGGTGAACTGCCAGAGTACCTTAAGTTTGTACGGTATTTGAAACAACATTCTCTTCGGAAGATACAAAATATGCAGACTTGGTAGGTGTAACAACTCTTTTAGACGTTCATAGCATACGGTATTGT
>JAAUYH010194127.1_pt1 | contig 17069 bp, 14 predicted proteins | sample 7278061 | NCBI WGS metagenome assembly JAAUYH01 (sample SAMN14350203, study PRJNA611818) | marine sediment metagenome | isolation source: surface marine sediment (0.6m) | place: French Polynesia: Moorea | collected 2018-08 | reverse complement strand
ATATAGGGTGCGGCGTTCGGTGCAACAATGACGCAGCGAAACGTTGCGTCATGTAAGCCTAATCTTGTGTGCGTCAGAGCGGGCGCAGGAAATGCACACCGGGGATTTCGCCGCTAAAGCCCGCGGCACGGTAGGCCGCGCGCGCCGCTGCGTGGGCGGCATCCCCGCCGGTGCCGGCATAGGCGTTGGTCATTCCCTTCGTCCGCATCCAGTCGAGTGCCGCGTCGATCAACGCGCGTCCCGCGCCCAGCCGCTGGGCGGCCGGGGCAACGGCTAGCAGCCCGATCTCGCCCTGTCTGGTCGCCGCATCCGCCGTGACCAGTGCGAATCCCAAAAGCCGCCCCGCATCCTCTGCAACCAGAAGAACGGCCGCGTCGGTGTCGAGGTCGGCCTGCGCCAGTGTCCGTCGGTAGCCGTCCTCCCAGCCGGCATAGGCCAAATCAAAAAGCTCTTGCCCGAGCGTGGCGCGAAACCCGTCATGGATGGGGGTGAAGGCCTCGATACAAAGGTCGGCAAGGCGAGCGCGGTCGGCATCCTCATCGGAGCGGATGCGCATCACTCCGCGGCCATGCCTTCGGTGAATTGCAGCCTGGCGAGGCGGGCATAGAGCCCGTCTTGGGCCACGAGCTGCGCATGCGTGCCCTCGGCCACCACGCGGCCATCGTCGAAAACGAGGATCCGGTCGGCCTTTTTGACCGTTGCCAGGCGGTGGGCACCGATCAGGGTGGTGCTGCCCTCGGAAAGCGTCTCGACGGCGTGCTGCACGGCGCGTTCGCTTTCGGCATCGAGGGCAGAGGTGGCTTCGTCGAGCAAAAGCACCGGCGCGTCGCGCAGGATCGCGCGGGCGATGGCGATGCGCTGTTTCTGGCCGCCCGAGAGCATGATGCCGCGTTCGCCGACGTAGGTGTTGTAGCCGTCGGGCAGGGCGGACAGGAAGTCATGCGCGGCGGCGGCGCGGGCGGCGGCCTCGACCTCCGCATCCGTGGCGTCGGGCTTGCCGAAGCGGATGTTCTCGCGCGCGGTGTCGGCGAAGATCACCGGGTCTTGGGGGACGAGGCTGATCGCCTTGCGGAAGTCGTCGCGCCGCATGTCGGTGAGCGAGATGCCGTCGAGCGTGATGCGGCCGCTTTCGGGGTCGTAAAAGCGCAGGAGGAGCTGGATGATCGTGGATTTGCCCGCGCCGGAAGGGCCGACGAGCGCAACGGATTCTCCGGGTGCGATGGTCAGCGAGACGTCGTGCAGCGCGGCCTGTTCGGGGCGCGAGGGGTAGTGGAAGGTGACATTTTCGAAGGCGAGCGCGCCCTCGGTGGGCGTGGGCAGCGGGACCGGTTGCCCGGGGTCGCTGACGCTATCTTCGGCGTTCAAAAGCTCCACCAACCGCTCGGTCGCGCCCGCGGCGCGCTGCAGCTCCCCCCAGATCTCGCTGAGCGCGGCCACGCCGCCTGCCACCATCACCGAGTAGATCACGAACTGCACCAGCTCTCCCACCGTCATCAGGTCCGCGCGCACGTCACGGGCGCCGATCCAGAGCACACCGACGATGCCGGAGAAGATCAGCGCGATGACGATCACGGTCATCACAGCGCGGGTGCCGATCCGTTTGCGGGCCGATAGGAAGGAGCGTTCGGTGACGTCCGAGAAGGCCTTGTTGCTGGTGACCTCGTTGGTGAAGGCTTGCACGGTCTGCACCGAGAGAAGCGCCTCGGATGCGCTGCCAGAAGAGGCCGCGATCCAGTCCTGGTTCTCGCGGCTGAGCACCCTGAGCCGCCGGCCCAGAAAGATGATCGGGACGATCACCGCCGGTACGATGAGGAGCACCATGCCGGTGAGTTTCGGCGACGTGACAAACAGCAGGATCAGCCCGCCGGTCAGGATCAAAAGGTTGCGGAGCGCGATCGACACCGAGGACCCGATCACTGACAGGATCAGCGTGGTGTCCGTGGTGATCCGGCTCAGCACTTCGCCGGTCATGATCTTTTCGTAGAAGGCGGGACTCATGCCGATCATCCGGTCGAAGACGGCCTTGCGGATGTCGGCCACCACGCGCTCGCCCAGCCGGGTGACGAGGTAATAGCGCAGCCCGGTGCCGAGGGCGAGCAGGCCCGCTATACCGAGGGCGGCGAGGAAATACTGGTCGAGAAGTTCCGCCGCCGAGGTCTCGAACCCATCCACCACGCGGCGCACGGCGAGCGGCAGGATCAGCGAGACCACAGCGGTCAGCACAAGCGCCGAGACCGAGAGGAAGATCATCAGCTTGTAGGGTGCCATGAACGGCCAGAGTTCGCCCAAGGCGCCGATGCGCTTGGACTTCTCGCGTTCCTCCTGGCTGGTCTTCGCTTGCGCCATGTCCGCTCCGTCGATCGCCGGACAGAACTACTCGACGAGCCGCGCGACGGCAAGAACCACAGTCCTGCGGCATTTGGATCGGGTTGCGCGCGAAGTCCGGGCATTGGGGGCTGGAGCGGGCAGCGGGAATCGAACCCGCACCAAGAGCTTGGAAGGCTCGTGTGATACCATTTCACCATGCCCGCCCAGTAGGTTTGTGCCTATTTCATGGGTGTTTTGCGGTCAAGCGCGATGTCGCCCCTTAGAGGCTGTGAGGCCGGGGGATCCGGTCCCCAAGGCTTCAGTCGCCCGTGTAGGGCGGAGTTCCCGGCGCGCGGTAGCGATCCAGCGGGCTGCGCTTCGCGTCGCTGCCGTAGTAATGCCCGCTGCCCTCAGGCTCGCCGAACAAAAGAAAGATTGCGGACTCCGCGCCCTCGCGCGGGGTTTTCATCCCCAATTCGGCGGGGGTCTTTCCGCTGCCTCGCACATGGCCCTGCGTGAGGTCTGTCGCGATGAATCCGGGTGTACAGGCGTTGATCGTAAGGCGCGGGTTCTCACGCGCCAGGACCACGGTGAGTGCGTTGGCGCAAGCCTTTGACAGGCCATAGGGCGACCCGTCGCCAAGCCCTTTGGCGGCAAATGCGCTGGTATCGCCGGCGATCCCCTCGCACTCGGTCATCAGGGCGTCGATTTCGTCCCAGGTGACCTTGGGGTTGGTGAAGAATGCCTGTTGTTCAGGACTACAGTTGGCAACGAAACTGGGGCCGGAGGCGGAGGTGATGTTCACCACCCGGCCGCCGTCAGCGAGCAGCGGCAGAAAGGCGTCACAGACCCGCCGGATGCCGCGCGTATTGACGTCGAGCACCTCTGCGAGCCCGCTTGAACCGAAGCCGATACCGGCGTTGTTCACGAGGCCGAAGAGCGGTTCTCCATCGCAGGCTTCGCGCACGTCATGCGCGGCGCGGGCGACGGAGGAATCGCTTGCCACGTCCAGTTCGACCAGTTGGACCCGGTCGCCTCGGTCCGGCGCGGCCTTTCGGAGGGTTTCGACTGCCGCTGTGCCGCGACCGGCGTCACGGGCTCCGAGGAAGACGAAGCTGTCATCGGTCTCTTCGAGGATGCGCTCGGCGATGGCAAAGCCGATGCCCTTGTTCGCGCCGGTCAACAGAATGCGTCTCATGTCTCGGCCTCGTGCTTGCGTCTGTGCGGGCGCGAAGAAACGGCCTGCAGTGGAAGTGATTGTACTCTTGCCGCTCCTTCGGCGATAGAGTGACCGGATGACCCGCCCCTTCCTCGACAACCTGCGTGCGCGCCGCCTGTTTCTGGATCGGCACCTCTTGCTGCGTCCCGGCTCGGGACCCGGCCGCGGCAGGGACCTCGATGAGGTTCTGGACGCGCTCGGGTTTGTCCAGGTGGACAGCGTCAACACGCTCGCGCGGGCCCACGACCTGATCCTGTGGTCGCGTCGCGGTCAATACCGGCCACGGGCGCTGGAGCAGCTTGTCGCGCGACACCGGTCGGCCTTTGAGCATTGGACCCACGATGCCGCGGTGATCCCGATGCAGTTCTACCCGATGTGGCGGCTGAAATTCGCGCGTGACGAGGCGCGGATGCGGGCGCGCTGGCCGGATTGGCGCCGCGCGGGGTGGGAGGTCGAAATCGACACGGTCTTGCGGCATGTCAGCGACCACGGCCCGGCCTGCTCCATCGACGTCGGCGGAGATGAGAAAAAGGGGTCGAGCGGCTGGTGGGATTGGCATCCCTCGAAGACCGCACTGGAGTTCCTATGGCGGTCCGGGCGGTTGGCGATTTGCCACCGCCGGGGCTTTCGCAAGTTCTACGACCTCGCAGAACGCGTCATTCCGGCAGAGCAGCTCAACAGTCGAATGCACGATCAGGAAATCGTGGACTGGGCGATGTCCGAAGCACTTGACCGGCTTGGTTTCGGAACCAGCGGAGAATTGGCGGCGTTCTTCGAGATTGCCACACGGGACGAAGCGAAGTCCTGGTGTTTGCGCGCCTGTACCGAGGGCAGGATCATCGAGGCCGATATCGAGATGGCGGATGGATCGACACGACGCAGCTTCACGACAGAGGCGATCCTCGAGGAAGTGCCTTCGCTGCCGGAGGCATCCTCTCGGGTACGTCTTTTGTCGCCGTTCGATCCGGCGTTACGCGACCGGGCGCGGGCGGAGCGGCTCTTTGGCTTCCACTACCGGATCGAGATCTTCGTGCCGGAAGCCAAACGGCGCTACGGCTACTACGTGTTCCCGGTCCTGCAGGGCGAGCGCTTGATTGGGCGGCTGGATGCGAAACGCTCCGGCGACGTTCTCGTCGTGCGCGCGTTCTGGCCCGAGGCCGGCGTGCGGATGGGCAAGCTACGGACCTCCGGATTGCTGACCGAGCTTGAACGGGTCCGGGGCCTTACGGGCGTGGACGCGGTCGAATTCGCTGACGGGTGGTTGCGGGCGTAGTGTTTTGCCAAGCAGATCGGGCCTCGCCCCTTAGGCCAACCATGTAGGGGCCAATGCGCCCATCGCCTTGGCTGCCGTTGAAATGCAACTTCGTCGCAAACGGGTGATCACACGCTGCCACTGCATGAACGCGGCCAGCTCGGGGCAAATCGCCGACGCATGGTCGTCTGTGCGGGAGAAAAGGGCCGTCCTCCCCGGCGATCCTGTGCCCATTTCGGCTGCAGTCAGGTTCCCTATCGCGAGGCCGTGAGATATCATTTGTTGGCTAACCCGCGCTCGGCCGCAGATAGCTCACGATGGATTACCTGACCGCACTCGATATCCTGCACCGAGCGCTTCGTCCCCGTTCTTATGTCGAGATAGGCTGTCGTGAAGGCGCAAGCCTGGCGCGCACGCGTTGTCCCTCCGTCGCCATCGACCCCAATTTCCGACTCCGTCAAGCGCCGCCGGTGCCTATTCGCCTCTTCAAGATGGAAAGCGACACGTTTTTTTCCGAAAATGACCTGACGCAGATCATCGGCGCACCTTTTGACCTGGCCTTCATCGACGGCATGCATCGCGCGGAATTCGCCTTGCGCGATTTTTTCAATCTTGAGGCCCATGCCCATACGGGGTCCGTCGTCGTGGTCGATGACTTCTTGCCTCACGATATGGCCTGGACCACACGCACCCGAAATTCCCGGGCGTGGACAGGCGATATCTACAAACTGGTCCCGCATCTGCGCCGCGAAAGGCCCGATCTGAAGATCGAGGTTTTTGACGTCGAAATGAAGGGCTTGGCCGTTGTGCACGGACTAAATCCTGCCTATCGGATCGACGAAGAGAACCTTGCAGTGCACGAGGCGCATCTCTCAGGGGACGAGGCGGCCCTGCCTTCGGTCACAGCGATCCGGGCCGCGCTCGCGCCGCGCCCCGTGGAAGAATTCGAACCGTTGGTGCACGAGTTGGCGGCATCGCGGGCGCTGGGACCTGCCGACACACCGCAGGACGCCGCGGCTGCCTACCTCGATCTGCTGAAGCGCAGTCTTTTGAATGAGATCTATCTCGACGACGAGTTGCGGCTTCTTTACTTGCGCGCATGTCTCGAAGGCACCGAGGTTTTCGACTACTCGGTCTATCACGACATCCGCAGCGCGCGCGCCGATGCGTTTGCTGATCTAGAAGAACGCCGAGGCCTCGGCCAGTTTCCCGAACGTGATATCCACCGCTCCGGTTTCAGCCACACCATGATGGGAAGACGGCGGCTCGACAGCCTGCACGAATGCCTCGACCGTATTCGAGCCAACAATATTCCCGGGGATTTGATGGAGTGCGGTGTCTGGCGCGGCGGCGGATGCATCCTCATGGCTGGATACTTGAAGATTCACAATGACACCGGAAGACAAGTGATCATCGCCGACAGTTTCGATGGTCTGCCGCCCTCGAGCCATGCGGAGGATCAGGGCCTGGTGCTAGACAAGACCGCCTTTCCCGAGCTTGCGGTTTCGCTCGACGAGGTAAAGTCGAATTTTGCGACATACGGTCTGTTGGGAGAAAACCTTACGTTCCTTCGGGGTTGGTTCAAGGACACTCTGAAACACACACAGTCAGACCAAATTGCGTTGTTGCGCCTCGATGGCGATCTATACGAATCCACGATGGACGCGCTGAGGGCGCTCTATGACCGGGTCGCGCCGGGCGGGATTGTGGTCATCGACGATTGGGGCGCCGTTGCGGCCTGCCGCAAGGCGGTCGAGGACTTTTTTGCCGACCGCGGCGAACCTCTGCCCCAGACCCACAAGATCGACTGGACCGGTGTCTGGTTCACAAAACCCGGCGAACCGGCGATGCCGGCGCAGCGTTCGTTCAAGACGGCTTTTCCAACGCCCCTCTTGAAGAGCTATCAACGTGGAGTGATGGGCTATCGCTATCGCGGCGTGCCGTGCCTGAAAAGTCCGATCGATCTGGCGATCTACGCCCGCGCGATCTGGGAGCTGAAGCCGAAGACAGTCATCGAAATCGGCTCGAAGGCAGGCGGAAGTGCTCTATGGCTGGCGGATTTGCTGGGGAGCTATGGCTTCGACTGCACGCTCACATCGATCGATCTTGAACCACCCGAGCTCGACGATCCCCGGATCAGGTTCGTCACAGGTGATGTCGCCGATATCGAACAGATCCTGTCCGATACACAACTGGGCGACGCGCCGCATCCCTGGTTCGTCAGCGAGGATTCGGCACACACCTTTGCCACTTGCTACACTGCGCTTGGGGTCTTCGACCGCCACATGGAGCCCGGAGACCTGTTGGCTATGGAAGATGGCGTGTTGGATGAATTGGGCCTGGCACCGCGCTACAACGGCGGGCCGAACCGGGCCATCACCGAATACCTGGCCAAGCATCCCTGCGCCTATGAAATCGTGACAGACTACTGCGACATGTTCGGGACGAATGCGACCTATGCCCCGAACGGCTACCTGCGCAAGATATGAGGCGGGCATCAGGCTTTCGTTTGTCGTGATACTTCAAAACATGTGCCGCAAGGCGGGGCGCACGCTTGATTTATTGAGGCTCGCGTATCAGAGCGTTCGTCCAGTTTCCAACCGGACCTTCTACGAGATTCGAAACTGACAGCGGGTGATAGACGGTCAACACGTATCTCTCACCGTCTCGCCAAAGGACTCTCTGCAATTGCGCAACCAGCTGCCGCAGCTGATCGACATCCGCATCGAACACCCACGCGTTGCGACAACACTGGAAAGCCTCACTCGAGAAACCAGAGAGGCAGGCTTTGAGCAAATCGTCTTTGAACTCGGACGGCTCGATATCGTAAACCAGAACATATCGATATCCACTCATGACGCTCTCAGCGGGTTGTCTTCATTGGATGCCGGACACTATTGGAGGCCAACTCCCCCCAGTACCGCGCGGTTATTCGGAAGGCATAGACAGCTTTTGGAGAGCGGCGAGATCAGTTGCGACGACCACCTCGTGGAAAACGAATAATCGTGCGGTGTTGCTGGCGATTGAAGGACCACCTATTTGCGACTATGCTCACGGCCAAATCTAAGCGATTGATTTAGAACGGTGATTCAACCTCAGATGGATCCTCCTGCGCTTGGGAAGCGCATTCGGTCCGGGAGACGAGCGCTCGGCTTGTCGCAATGGGCGTTGGCGGACATGCTCGGGATCAGTCAAGCACGGATTTCCCGTTGGGAAGGCGGGCGCGAAGAAATCCCAAAAAAGCACCGGTTGAAGCTGATCGACGTGCTGTTCAACAAGCGCGGTCAGATCGATCCGCTGATCGAGCGGTTGGTCAAACTGGACCCATCCGTGATCGTGGGTACCGAGGCGAACGCTCAGATTTTGATGATGGGCGATGCGGTGCTGGGTGCCTACCGGCTCAACCGTAGCGAAATCGAAGGACGAGAACATGCCGAAGTGTTTGACTCGGAATGGAAATCGAAGATCGACTATGACCTGAGTTCGTTCTGCTACGCTGAATACCGTCGGGATATCGAACTGGCCGGAAGGCCCGAGGGGAAGCCGGGATTTCGTTGTCAGGCGAGCATCGTCCATGTCGAGTTTGCGGGCCATGACCGCCTTGTCATCATCCGGAATCGATTCTTGGGACCGTCCCTCGGAGCGTATGACATCCAGGTCCACGAGTTCTTGACGCCATCCGACATCGAAACCTGACCGTGGATCCGGGAAACGGATCAGACTGACGGCTGTCGAAGCTCAACCGATCGCGTTATTCGGCCGTGCGGAGACTGCGCGAGACCCTGGAAGCGAATCGAGCCCAAAGGCCAGGATCGCGTTGCGATCCTGGCCACTGCCAATTGGGGGGTGCTAGCGCTGGGTACACTAACCAACGGCAGCCAAGGGACGGATACTGGCTTGTGAACCTCCGGGTAACCGCACGAATATTTATTGAGGAATATGCCAAGAGCGAATTGCGCGAGTGGGTAACGCGACGTCACCACCGGGTTGGTCCCGGCCCTCATTCACCGCCAAAATCGAGTGGCGCTGTGCATTCGAACGACTCCTCAGGTGAAGCGCGATGAAGCTGGCATGGAAGCCCGACACCAGGACGGATTGGATGCGTCACGTCAGGGTTTCTTCCTCGATCGTGTGCAGCAGAAGGCTGGAGAATTCTCTTTGCCGCACTGCCGTGATGGTGTGAACGAATTGCTTCCGAGCGCCACGGAACACCTGGTTTTCCTGGATCGACAGTGACTCGAAATTGCTGAAGAGCAGTGCGGGCGGTTCCAGGTACACGCGTGCATACTCCTCACTTTGCCAGATTCCGCACACTTCGGTGCAGTAGTGGCCCAACACCTCGGCCCGATCCCCAAACCCGAGGAATTCAACGAATGGTCGATTCACCCGCCGATAGACGGCATGCTCATCGAGAACACCGACGGGCACACTCAGGCTCAGGAAAAAATCCAAAAGCGGATGACGAAGTCCCGGGCGTTTCTGAAAGAGGTTTTGTAGACGTTGCAGCGCGGTCAAGCCCGGCTCGGTCGCTCCGGCCTCCCAGCGCTGGACTGTCGTCACGTCGACCATCATCATTTCCGCCAGCGCTTCCTGGGTCAGTCCAAGTTTCCGGCGCGCCTCTCTGATTTCTTCATTGGTCATTGAAAGGCAAACGCTCCTGACAACCCGACCCGAGAAGGTGACGAATGGCCATTTTCGAGTCCGCCTATCGCAGATTACCCGGCCACGGTCGCTATCGATAGTTGTCCAAATAGGCAGCCAGGCCATCGCTGCAGAACCGCAAAATTATTAGTTTTGCCGACGCCAAGTTGGATGGCTGCGAAAAAGTTGCGTGGGTGAAAACCGAATATTCCTGCAGTCCTGCGATCGAGTGGGGGCGGATACCTCTTTTCCGGAACTTAGCGAATGCCGAACAGGCTTCTGCGTCGGAAAGCACGAGGGATTGCCCGATGACAAATACTTTCGATTTCGAGACGGATGTAACGTTCAGCGAAACCGGGAACCAATGGGACGGTCAGGCCGAACAAGGGATAACGATCGAAGAAGACGGGGTCACATTGAAGTGGTCGGCCAATGCCGAGACGCCGCCATCGTCACAGATCAACTCCGGTACCCAGTCATTCAACAATGCCGACGGCTTCATCTCGGCACAGTGCTGGCCGGATGTCGGCTATGGCACGACGATCAGAACGGCGTTCGGCCGGCCAACGAACAATCCTCCCAGCCAGGATGACATCGACGCGGCGATTGCCGCGGTCCGGGCGGCGCTCGAATCCCCGCCGCAGGACGTCTACACGTTGGAGGCCGCTGACACCGATGGGGATGGGTTCCGCGATGGGAACTTGACCGATCCGACCTTCGACATCAGTTGGGTCGTCGGCGAGTGGGAGGCGCGTTTCTACAAGGAAGATGGTACCTGGGAGACCGTGACCTTTGGGTCCGAAGTCCGTGACGCCAACACCTGGCTGGACCCGGTCGGCGGAGCAACCGTTTCCGCGACCGGCACGTTCACCCATGTGGAGTTTCAATGCCTGAGCGCCACGATGTCGGACGCAAGCAATTGGGACCCTGCCGATCATTCCTACGGAACGCCTTTCCCTTACCTTCCCAACATCGTCATCGACGATGTTTCGTTCGACTACGCGGTCGTATGCTTCCTGAAAGGCACATTGATCGACACGGTTAGCGGACCGGTTCCGGTCGAAACGCTTGCACCGGGCGATGTGGTCGTGACCGCCGATGGCGGCACGACCCCGGTGCTCTGGCTCGGCAAGATGCGTGTCAATACGCGCTTTTCGGTGCCTGGCAAAGTTACTCCGGTTCGGATCAGCGCTGGCGCCTTGGGCGACGGGCTTCCGCGGCAGGACCTGTACGTGTCCGGTGATCACGGCATGATCATCGACGGCTTCGTGATCAACGCCTCGGCGCTGGTGAACGGGAATAGCATCGACTGGGTGCCCGATGCGGAATTGCCCGAGCGCATCACATTTTACCACGTTGAAACCGAAAACCACGATGTCATCCTCGCCAACGGTGCGCCGACCGAAACTTTCCTCGACATCCCAGGGCGGCGAGCGTTCGACAATTACGGCGAGTATGTCGAGCTATACGGTGCTGAACGGATCATCCCCGAAATGCCCGCTGTTCGGATCCTGGCCAAACGCTTGCTCCCCGAGGACATAAAAATGCGCCTCGGATTTAAGGATGAAGCGGTCGAAGCGAGTTTTGAGAACGAAGGCTTGGACGTGGTCGCATAAAGCGAGCTTTGACTTCCAGAGGTATCACCTTCCTCTGGGCCCCTTCCCGGTGCGCTCTTCTGACCCGACCTTGGGTTTGGTCAGAAGAGTGAACAATCTCTGCCGTCGCAAGCAAACAGTCACGCGAGAATTGACCCGGCCTGGCACGAGCACCAGCGTTGGGACAACGCTCTGATGTGACCCGCCGAATACCTCCCCGGATTGTGGAGGAAGTGTGGAAAAGCACCTTCCGGGTGCCTGGTCCGACCCCTTCGTCTAACGTTCGGCAGGTCCGATCGCGTCCCCCGGGGTCTTGGCGAGCAAATGCGCGCTTGGGTGCGCGAACAACAACGTCCCCATACCAAATGATATGAGTGCGACACAGGCAAACAGGACCAGACGGGGCGATAAGGACCGTCCAGACCGCCTTGCATTCTCGAGGTCCAGTTCAGGTTGACTCTTGAGTGCAGGAAAAAGTTCGCTCTTTCGGCGCGTGGCTTGCTGGGCCCGCATGACCTGCTCATAGTCCCGGTTCATCTTCACGTCGATTTGCATGTTGCGCCATGCCCTCTCGAAACGGTTGGCTGAAGGAAAAGCCAACCAGCGCCCCATGCATGTCAGAACGCACGCATTCCGCCCTTTGGTTATTCGACTGCGGACGGGAAGCATTCATCAAAGACCCGAACCGTTGTCTCTGATTTTCATTCGTGCCGGTACGGCAGGAATATTCGCAATCCTTGGCGCAGCGCTGTGTTTGGCCACCGTCGGTTTGGATCTGAAGGGCCCAATCCGGTGATCCGGTTTGACTGTCGGTGCATGATGGAGCGTTGAACAGGCCATCAGCTGTTTCAGGCATCAGGGTTAACACGCTGATCCCCCGGGGGTGTTACCTGCAACTTTTGGAAGCGCTCGTTCCCGGAGAAGCGAGTGGTGTCTAGTCCAGGGGAGACGGCGCGGGTGGCGCGGCATCGATGAAGCGCCGAGCGGCGGATGCCTGGCGGGGATCGGCGTCGAGAAGCAGTGTGTACGCTGCTTCCGCGAGGTCCGGCGCGCCACCCCACACCCCGGCCTGGATGGCTAGTCGCAAGGCTTGCGGGTCCTCTGGCACCGCTGCGATCAGCCAGTGCGCGTGTTCGACAATCTCGGGATAGCGCGCGCCGAGTTGCAGCGATGCCGCGAGCGAGAGCCTGGCGTTGATCGAATGCGGGACCTGTTCAACTGCGCGGGCGTGGAGGATGGTTGCATCCTCGATAGCCCCCAGCCGCGCAAGGGCGCGGCCCGCCTCGAGCAACTGGCCATGGTTGTCCGCCGTCGCGCAGTCCCTTGCCAAGTCCGAGACATGCGCGCTGGATGCGCTGTCGATGCGCGCGGCACAGGCCGCAAGGGCGCGGCCGAGGTCGCGTGTCAGCTGCACGGCTTTCTCGGCGCCGCGCCCGTCCAACAGCGCCATCACCTGCGCCGCCGGGATTGCCTCGAACCGGCCCTCGCCACCGCCGACGGCGATGCCGACCAGCGCGCCGGTGTCGTCGACCAGTGCGCCGCCGCTCATGCCGGGCTGCATCTGGGCGGTCACGTGGAGCCGCCCGAGTTCCGCCCCGTCGGCCGGACCCAGGATCAGGCCGCCAGGCGCGAATACGCGGATTTCCCGCCGGCTGGTATCCGCGCCGACGGTGTAGAAGGTCTCGGCGGACTTCGAGACGAGGGACGGGACATGTCCGCCCTCGGGCAGCCCGTCGACCTTCAGAAGGACCAGGTCGCCGGCATAGTTCGAGGGCAGCACGCGCGCGCCGCGTGGGCCGTTCGGGGTATGCACGACGGCATCGGACCGGTCGCCGAGCACGTGGCGGTTGGTCACCAGCAGGTCCGGACCGATCCGCGTGGCACTGGCCAATGGATCGAAGGCCGAGACGGGAAACACGGCCTGCCGGACCCGGCAGACGGGCGCGGGATGCGGGCAGTCGCCGGGAATCGAACCTGCGCCAGGATCTGCTTCAGTCACTTCCAGGGGCAACGCGACGTCAAGTTCTACGCCGTCACGCAAGAGCCGCACCGCAACGCTCACCGTGCCACGGGGCTGGATCGCCAATGCGGCGATTGCGTCGCGCGGAGACCGCAATCGCCGGTCGCCAATCTCAACGACACGGTCGCCCGGCCGGATGCCGGCCCGCTCCGCTGCGCCGCCTGGCGAGACCTCGGCCACCACCGGCGCTGCACTGAGCGCTTGTTGCGCCCGATCGGGCATCTCGAGGCGCCAGCCCGGGACCGGATATCGCACCTCGCCCTCCTCCAGAAGAGCGTCCGTGACGCGCCACAGAAGTTCGCCGGAGACCGCAAAGCCCACACCGGTGTTCTTGCCATCCTCCGAGGCGAAAATGGCAGAGACCATGCCGACGAGCCGGCCCTGCCGGTCCACCAGCGCGCCGCCCGAGGCGCCTGGATTGATCGCCGTATCCGTTTGGATGAAGTCCTCGACGGCATTGAACCCTGCGTTGGTGACATCCGTCGCCGAGACCACGCCACAAGTGACTGACAAGCCGAGGCCGAAGGCATTGCCGATCGCGCAGACGGCGTCGGCGAGCCGCGGGTCCGGCGCGACCTCAAAGGGAGGCAGCGCGGCCTCGACACCGATCAGCGCGATGTCGCTGGCCGGGTCCTTGGCGATAAGGCTGGCGGGCAAGATGCGGCCATCGGATAGGCGCACCTCAATGGCAGCGGCGGGCTTGATGACATGCCAGGCGGTGGCGATCACGCCGTCTTGCAAGACGATGCCGCTGCCTTCGGGCGCCACGCCGGGCGGGCCGCCGGTCCCGCCCTGCGCTCGGCCAGGCCATTCCGGCAAGACGGATACGACCGACTCCAGGATTTCGGGTGGAAAGGCCTCGGCGCGCTGCACGGTCGACACTGCGAACGCCAGCCAAACTGCCAGCACAAGGCGCGACGCGCTCACCCGGCCTTTCTGAAGAACCGCCCTAGTCGAGGCGAACCGCATCGCCTGAGCCGCGCTCGGCGGAAGAGAAACCCACCTCGCCAAGGATGAAATTGGCGGCAATGGTGATCACGATGATCCCGGCGAACCCGGCCCACATGGCTTTCATCGGTTACTCCTTTGCCGCCGTTGCTTCCGCCAAGAATTCGATGAGATCTTGCCGGTCCTCCGGCTTTGCGATCCGCTGCATCGGCATCTTCGATCCGGGAATATAATGGTCGGGGCCGAGATCGAAAAGAGCGTCGATGGTCTCGGCGGTCCAGACGATGTCAGAGCCGCTCAGCGTGTCGGAGTAGCGGTAGCCTGGCAGCGTTCCGGCGGGACGCCCGAAGATGCCGTGCAGATTGGGCCCGGCCTTGCGCGACGTGCCCGCCGTCAGTGCATGGCAGATCGAACATTTGCGCATGAACTGGCGTTCGCCATTCGTCATCGTCTCGGGGCTCTGCAGGAAGCTGTGCGACGTGGCCATCGATGGCTCGAACCGGTCGAGCAGTTCCACCGGCCAGCCGTAGACCACGCTGTCGAGCCCGCCGGCCCAGATCCGCGCTCCGTCCGGCGAGAAGGCAAGCGCCCAGATCGGGCCGTTGCGGGTCGCCTTGAAGTCGCGCTCGATTCGCCAGGTCTTGGTCGAGATGACGGCGATATAGCCCTGACCGTCGCCCACGGCGAGTTGGCCTGTCGCGTCGTGATGGTCCATTGCCAGGACAGGCCGTCGGTCCAGGGTGAAATCGTGCAATTCCGCGCCGGTCTCCGTGTCCACCACGCGCGTCACGCCATCGACGGCGCCGTAGGCCAACCATGTGCCGTCCTCGGCGAGGACCATCTCGTTGATGGCGAAGCCGTTCTTGAGAAGCGTGCGTGGGGCCGCGTCTTCGGATAGGTCGAAGACAAGGATCTCTCCTTTCGAAGTCGCCACATAGAGGGTCTCGTTATCCGGGGCGAAGACCACGTCATTGGCGCCGGTGTCCTTCAGATCGATCGTCCTGGGCGTGGTGTCGTCGAGCGGCCAGAGCTTCACTTTCCCGCCCCAACTCGCCGAGGCCACCAGACGGCCATTGTGCGAGGCGGCGAGATCGGTGACCTTGCCTAGGTGCCGCCCAAGCTCGCGCCCCTCGGTCCCGTTCCAGAGCCAGACCGAGAAATCGTCGCCGCCAGAGACGATCCGTCCATCGGGCAGGTAGATCAGATCGACGACCGCGGCTTCGTGGCGATCTAGCCAGACCGGCGTGCGATCCGTCCAGCGGCCCACGGAATTATCGAAGCTCGCGCTCGCGACCTCACCCGTCTCCGACACCGCAAGGCCCATGATCGGGCCACCATGACCCTTTAGCGTGACGAACTCCTCCGCCGGCAAGGGCGTTGCGAAGGCCAGCAGCAGAGCGCCGATCAGGCGCATCTATTCCGCCGGGGTCGCGTCGCCCGCGGCCCGGCCGGGCTTGTCCTTGACCTTCACCTCGTCGAGCCAGATCGAGTGGTGCTGATGCGCCCAAGCCTCGTCGACCTCGCCGGTGCCCATGGCGTCGAAGGCGCCCTCCATGCCCACCGAGCCGATGTAGATATGCGCAATGATGATACCCATCAGCACGAAGGAGACGATGGCGTGCCAGAGCTGGGCGTATTGCATCTCTTCCTGCGGCGAGAGCGCGGTCGGCAGCGGATCGAGGCCGATCCAGCTGGGCGCGCCGATGTCGTTCAAAACTGCGAAGGTCTTGGCGAACATCGGCAGTTCGAAGGGGAACAAGAGTGACAGGCCAGACGCGGAAATCGATCCGCCCAACAATACGACCGACCAGAAGATCACCTTCTGCCCGGCGTTGAATTTCTTCGCGGGCGGATGCTTTGACCCCACGATCCCGCCGAATTGCGCGATCCATTTGAGGTCCGTCCGGTCCGGCAGGTTGTGCCAGACCCAGAAGACGAAGACCATGATCAGCGCCAGCATGAAGGCCCAGGAGACATTGTTGTGGACCCATTTGCTGAGCTCGAGAATCACCGAGTTCGCCTCGTGCCCGAAAAGCGGGATCAGGGCGATGCGTCCGAAGAGCGTGAGGAGCCCGGTGATGCCGAGGAGGATGAAAGAGCCCGCGAGCAGCCAATGGGCGAAGCGTTCTATGGAATTGAAGCGCAGGACGGTGCGGCCGGTCATGGGTTCGTCGATGCCGATGCGGCCGCGGAGGAGGAAGAACAGGATCAGCGCGCCGATCACGCCGAGGAGGAAATAGCCGCCCCAGGTCTTCAGCGTGGTCTGGCGGAACTCGAGCCAGCGCATGCCGCCGTCCTGGACGAGGACCGTGGCGACCTCGCCGCCGGAGGAGGCGGTGATATCGGCGGTGCCGTAGCGGAGGGCGCGCCAAAGCTCGGGGTCGGAGGCGCCGCCGAGGGTTCCGAGCTGTTCGGCGATGCCGGCGGCGGAGTTGGGGTCGCCGGTGTTGGAGCGGCGGAATTCGTCGTCGATCCGCTCGCCGCGCTGGCGGGCGAGGATGTCTTCGAGGGTCTGGGCGCCGCCGGTGGCGGAGCGGTCGGGCTGAGGCGTTTCCTGGGCAAAGGCGAGTCCGTGGGGCCAGCCGAGGGAGAGGGCCAGGGTGAAAAGGATGATGCGGATCATGATTTCCTCCCGTTCGCGTCTCAAAAAAGGTAGCGCGGGGGAGGGGGGAAGGAAAGAGGCGAGTCCGGGCGGGAGTCTGCAGGTGTCCTAGCTAGGACATGGGGTTAAGGTGTTGGAATTATTGATGACTGCGCTAACAAGGGGTGGGGACGAACGCCCGGAATTCGGTTTAGTAGGTGGTTGGGCCTGGTTCAGGTACATTCTCTAGTTCGTCAGCAGCGCCGAAATGTTTGAACGTTCCCACCGTTCGTTGAATGCGTGGGCAAACTCCGCAATTTGGTTGGCGCCCTCAACTTCAAACATCGGCGAAGAAAAAAGCATGTGATCTTTCCTAGCGTAAAAATTGTGAAATGGAAATATATATAACTTATCGTCGACCAGCATGGCCGGTGTTTGCGCCCTATTACGTTGCGACCTTACGATGATTTTATTTTCACTTCTTTCTACCACCGATTTTAATCTAT
>JAAUYH010087626.1_pt1 | contig 17072 bp, 9 predicted proteins | sample 7278061 | NCBI WGS metagenome assembly JAAUYH01 (sample SAMN14350203, study PRJNA611818) | marine sediment metagenome | isolation source: surface marine sediment (0.6m) | place: French Polynesia: Moorea | collected 2018-08 | reverse complement strand
CACCCATCCACCCATCCACCCATCCACCCATCTACCTCTCCTCCCCCTGACTCCCCTGCTCCCCCTGCCTCCCCTGCCTTCTTACCTCACCCTTGCCCGAAACCTCACAAACCCATAAGATCCCGCCGGATCGCCTGAGCTTGTCGCATTCGGCAGGTCGCCCAGGTTAACGACAACTGCGCCATTGTTGTTGGTCCCGCCACAGTAGATATTGGGGAAGGTTGCGGTGGGATCGACGCCGGGTGGGAAATAGTACCCAATATCCCCATCGGTTTCGTTGGTCAGGGCGGATTGCGAGATCGCGCCCCCTCCCATTCCCAGACCCACAACAATACCGCGATCGCCTGCAGGATTGCCACTCGGATCAGCCGTCGGATTGACGTTGAAGATATTCGGGATGAAGTCGACGAAGTCGGGGACGCGATCGCACACCAGCACACTATTGGCAGTGGAGCCGCCACTGGAAAGAAAGTAGATGGTGTATTCGATTTTGTCATCGGGACGCACATCGCCGCCGTTAATGCCGCCAACCAGGAAGGTAGCGGGGTCGGGCCATAGATCAGTGTCTTTGGATGGGTCTTCGGGGTCGACGGGATCGGCGGGAATGGTAATGGTGTTGTCGTCGTAGGCGTTGGCGGCCTCGTCGATATAGGCTGCCAGGTCGTCGCCGTTGGTGGTGGCGAAGTCGCCGTTTAGGAGGGTAATACGTTTGACCAGAAGGACGTTGGGGCTACTGGCTTGTGCGATTGTAACCTGATAATCCTCTACTTCTCCATCAACGGCCGCCCCAGCCGGAGTCGTTCCATCGATGCCGCCATCAGTGGTTAAGCGAAAACGAGCATAGGTTGTTGTCCCACCGGTCAGACCGCTTACACCTGACCCTGTCCAACTCAATGCCCCGTCAGGATTTCCATTGCTCATCGCATTTGACACCGTTTGGCTAGTATATTCATCGATTTCAAATGCACCGCTCCCATCGAAGTCTATCCAAGCATGTAGTGTAGCCGAGCCGCCAGTTGTATTGGTCACGGTGATATCGGTTGCTGGAATTGTGTAAGTAGTATCCCCTTCGGTCAGTGTTGACAGGTTAATGCCGTCTTCATCTAAGCCATCGCTTGAACCGTCTAGGGGAGAGGCTGCATCAGTTTCACTATCAGGAGCAGTTAAGCCGAGATGAAGGCCGCTGACAATGATATGATTCGCTCCAATACCTTCGCCGCTATCATTGGCGGCATCTGTGCCGTAGGTGTCGGGTGCATCGCCATAATCTAACGAAGGAGGCGCGATAGAAGTGACTGACACACTATCTTGATCATCTTCATTGGGGTCGTTGTTCCCGGGTGTCGAATCTGGGTCAGTTTGATCCGCAGTTTTTACACTAGCAGTATTGCTAAAGGTTCCCACTGAATCAACGCTAACGGTAATTTCTAGAGTTTCGCTATTACCTACGTTGAGGTTGCCAACTGTCCAATCACCTGTACTGGGATTATAAGTGCCTGTTCCCGTATGAGAAACATAAGAGACTTGGGATGGTAAGACATCGGAAATGACAACTCCCGTGGCATTGTCATCTCCCTTATTCTCGACAGTGATCTGATAGGTAATGTTTTCTCCCACATTGGGATTAGGATTATCAACTGCTTTTATCACCTCCAGATCAGCGTTAACAATACTGACAGCCACCGTTGCCATACCTAGGATAACAAGGTCATTATTGGAAGATACTTGTCCTGTAACCGAGGTGGCTCCGGACGTTACCAGTGATGAGACATCGAATGTGTCCAGGTCAACCCCATACGTCGTATCCGCTCCTAACCCCAAAGAATTAATGCTGGAGTTGAATGGATTTGTGGCGCTGTTAAAGGCGTCAGACAGAACGTTCCCTTCAAAACTAAAGAACTCGTTACTGCCTCCCAGAGATAAATCACCTTCCCAAATTAGCGAAGTGAACTTAGCAATAGGGAGTTGGGAGGTCTGAATCCCTGACAATGTAAAGTTCTGAGAGGAATTTCGTGAAACAGAAAATCCATCATAGATATTGAGGGCGTTTACTCTGGTTACGGTAGTGCTGTCCTCATAGACGACTAATAAACTCCATCCAGATAGCACCCCTGAGACACTACACATCGAAGGGTTTGTAGTCCCCGTATCAACAGTCAGATCACTGAATGTGTAGGTTCCATTTCCTTTGGAGGCGACTGCTGAGGTAACGTCTGCAAACCCCTGAAACCACTCGAAAGTAGGAAATCCAGATAGGAAAAAGGTGTCTGTAAAAGTCCTGTCTGCTGAAATTGATTGTCCCTCAAAAGTTACGTTGTAGTCAGGCGAAGGACCCTGAGATCCAGCCCAGTAAAGATAAGCTGCTGTTACTGTTGCCGTTGGAGGAATGCCAGATAGAGTGGATGTGCTGGTATTTGTAACAGCGCAGGCATTAACAGAATCCGATTGTGTTCTAAGAGTTCCACCCGTTACAACATGATCATAATTACCAATGAACTGTTGATATAAACTAAGTTGGGCAGATGCCTTTGGAGCCAGAGTCATATGTCCTGCAGTTAAGAGCAGAGATAAACCTACTACTTTTGGAAGTAGCGATTGAACTAAGCTCGATTGCTGTATCTGAGTAACAGGATCAATACTCTCTTTTAGATACTTAAATAAAGAAATCATGGCTAATAGCTTCTAATAGAGCCTAATGAATTGAAGGCGAAGTGTTAGTACAAAGAAGATTAGGAGGTTAAAAAAGATAAGCAACCGGGGATAATTTTTATCTAGAGCTAATAAGAGACTTTTGGTTAAATAGTGTACTAACCAAACCTTGTATTCCAGAGATATCAGCTTATTAACTGGCATTTTATTTTCGCGCATTTCCTAATAGTTTAAGGAGGAATTTTTAATACAATAGACCTTATCGGAAATTAGGAAGCTACGCTACAGATGGTGTTCGAGGTCTAGCTTTTTGGAGATCATTGATCTATATACAGTGTGCTCGAATTATTTCCGATTAAGTCTAATATTGTGGATACGACGATCTAGGATCTGATGTTACTCACAATGACTATTAATCTTAAAAATATAAATCTTAAAGAGACGAAAGCTCCTTATCGATAAAAGAGGCAATTTCAGAATCAAAAAATGCATCAATGTTTTTTTAAAATTAATGAATAGACGCTATTTAATCTTTCAAGCGCCTAGATGGAGATCCTGACACTTTAATGCAGTGTTTTTACTGAAATTAGACTCTCCAAAAAATAAATAAAGGCGCTGATTTCAGTGCCTTCATGCTCTAATCATGATTGATTTAGAGTTATGCAATTATGACTGTTTGATGGACTACAAAAGCGCAAAAAGTCTCATGGAGGTCAATTGTATTTGGTCGACCATGTGAGCTAAACCCTAGGCTGCGACTATCTCCAAACTTGCCAACCCAGATATTTTAACCATCACCTTAGCTCAGCGAGATTGCTGTGAAAACCCATCGGCCTTATCTTAAACCCTGTTCCTTTAGAAGAAGGTCGAGCCAATCCTCGTCCTCTTCTGAAAAGGGTGGTTCGGGAGGTTGGGCATACTCTATCGCCAGGTCAAAACTTCCTTGGTCGTAAATCGTTTGCAGCAGACTATTCAAATCCACCATAGGTCCTTGCTCTGAACCTTTTAGAGGTAATGGGAAGGTCGGAATTGTCGCTTGCACATTAAAGGCATAGAGATCGGCCTGGGGGCGGCAATTGCTTCGACTGACTAAGATTCGATAATCGCTCTCAGGAATATCACCCAACAACATCATGGGTTTGCCTTCTCTCAATAAATCGATCTCCACCAGATGCGTTTGGCTGCTGAGAACACGATTTCTTTTTTCCTCATACTGTCGGCGACCTTTGCCTGCTCGCTTGTTGACAGGAGACAAGATTTCGATTGCTGTAATCACCTGGCCCGTGGCCACTTCTCGAACTTCTAGGTAGCCTTGTTTGACGGTTTCAGCTACTGGCACAATGACTCGCTGTGGAGAACTGGCGTCGGCTGTGATCGCAACCCCACCCTTCGAGCTGTCATCACTGATAGGTCCAGGACTGCTTTTCGCTCGGTTAACCGCCAAATCAGGAATTCCAACCAGTAGAGATTGTTCCCCGATGGTTTCGTACATTCGAACTTCTACAGCGACCCGATAACGAGGCCGTAACTGAGGCGATAAATATCCTGCCAACCCAATAATCAACCAGTGATGCACCCCTGGCCAAATGGCGGGATGCTCTAAGTATGGATTAAACCCTGGGAATGGGAAAACCATAAGAGGAGGCAGGTCTTTAGGGAGACTACATTTATATGCTAACGACTGGGCGGAAACTTAATTATAAATTCCTGGAAAAATTTGATTTGGATGCTGACTAGTCAATACCGAAGAAGGTATCGACAATGTCGTCTCTTGCGCCGCGCCTAAGGCTAAAGACGGCGCTTTCGCATGGGCGGCGATCGCCAAAATGATATGGGCCGCCGCCAGTGTCCAAATCATCAAATGGGCTGAAAAATCCGTGCGATCGCGGAGACGAGTCAGTTGATTCTGCTCTTTGGCAAACCGGGACATGAAGGCATCCTTGTGGTGTGAGCCTACATTATAGACAGTGCGCCATGGCATAAAATCGTTGAATCCGCTGTTATCTGGGAATACACTGTCACCAATCTCAGCGTTCTCACACACCACGCAGAAAATTTGTTTGCGGAAACTATGGTTCCAATTGCAAATCGGTTTCCTGATCAACAAACGTGATGTCAATTCCTCGCACATCTTGGAACACGACCTCCACCCGACGGTTACGGGCGTGGTCAACCCGGTTGCTCCCCTGCTCCAAAAGCTGAGTTTCTCCAAATGAGCGAATGGTCATCCGCGAGGGATCAATGCCCTGCTGCAAAAGATATTGTCGAGTGTTACGGGCTCGCCGCAACGCTAAATCCTGGTTATAGGCATTGCTGGCGCGATAATCGGTATGGCCGTGCAGGTCGATTACCAATGTGGGGTACTGCTGCAGCACTGCAATAATCTGCTCCAAAATGACGGCGCTAGCAGCGCTAATGTTGTCGCGATCCAGGGCGAAGTGAATATTGCGTGGAACCTGGAGCTGGAGGGTTTCCGGGATCACAGGTGCAGGCGGCGGGGGTTGAACGGCTACCGGTTCAGGCGGCGGTGGCGTGGGTCTGGTCGTGCATTGAGGTGTTTCACCCCTCCTGCCGTTACCCTGGAGAGACGTAGCACGCAACGTCTCTCCAGCATCTAGCGAACGCACTAGAGTGTTAAGGGCGGGTTCGGAGGTGCCGTAGCGAGGGTCAGTGGCGATCGCGCTGATCCGATCGCCGACGCTCAACTCACTGGACTCAAAGCTGAAATAGCCCTCTTCATCAGTGGTTACAGTCGCCAAGGGGCGATTTAGCGGACCATGGCCGCCGTCGCCGCCCTGGGTCAGATACAGATCCACTTCAGACCCTGGATCGGCAATCCCTTCCAGAACCACACTGCCATTCAGCACAAAAAACTCAGGACTGCGGAATTGGGGCGCATTGATGGCGGCGTTGCCGCTTTCCCGACGGCGATGGCCAGAGTTGCGCACCGGGTTGGGACCATCTCCCCGCTGAAAGGCTTGGACATAGGTATGGCGTCGGGTGTTGAGATCAATACTCAGGCCTTCCAGACTATTAAATCGGTTGTTGCGAATCAGATTGCGCTGACTCTGGGTATTGCCCCCCTGATTAAAGGCCGTCACCACCACCCCCGGTCCCTTTTGATGGGTAATGCTGTTATCCATCACTTGGTGGTCATTGCCCATTAAGTAGACCGCTGCCCGCCGGAGGCGTTGACCGTTAAATTTAATCTCGTTGTCTCGAATTTCGACGGATCCCTCCGGCTTGAAGAGGAAAATGCCGCCGCCATCATTGCCGCAAACCAGGTTTCCGTTAATCAGTCCATTTTCGATCCGCCCTTCCAGCCGAATGCCGTCGGGCATGCCAGCTAAGCCATTGCCAACAATAAGATTTTCAGTGATCTGCAAATTCTCGGCTCGGGCGCCAGTAATGATACCGCTGCCATCATGGTGGGCAATCCGATTGCGCCGAATTGTCGCGCCTTGGCTATTGAACACAGACACCCCAAACGCGGAGGGAATTTCAGGTATTTCATCCGTGGCGGGAATGCCGATCCAATTATGTTCAATCACAATCCCCTGCGGGGGCGTTTCGTCATCGTAGAAGGGAAAATAACCAGCCGGAGTATGTCGAGGCGTCTTGTAGGGCGGCGGTAGTTCATGGGCGATAAAGATATCAGCCGGGGGCGTCGTTTCCGTCGCCCGATGTTGTGAGGTAAATCCATATAAACTCAAGCCCCGTACGGTGACATTGTCGGCGACAATGGTTAGGCCGCGAAACACCTCAACGCCTTCAGCGGGAGTAATGGCCACAACGGGGATGGGAATTTCAATTTCGGCGGTGGCTGATTGGTTGGCGTCATAGCCTGGTTGGGTAGAGCCATCGAGGGTGAGGCCAGCGGTTGCGATCGCAGGCAGGATCTCCACCAGCCGAATCGGCTCCAACGTTGGCAGATTAAATGTAATCTCCGAGGAGGTGTTTGCCGCCAAGGACGTAATCTGGGATCTTTCCGCTGGGCTCAGTTGGGTCACAGGCAAGGCTCCATTCACCACTTCAAGCGCTTCCCGTAAGGTTAATCCCTCGTCAGGCAGCACCGGCCCATCCTGGTTGCTGTTAACCACCGCCCGCAGAGGTCGATTAGGCTCCGTTGCAGGCGTCTCTGCAGCAGCAGGATTGGCGACTTGAGCGTAAGCAACCGGAGCGAGGCCCTGCATCAGGAGCGCCATCGCCGCCAGTCCCAGAGTTGTAATTCGGAGATGATTCATGTCACGTCGGGAGTTCATGGCTCATGGGAGGGAATGGGGAGAGCAGGAAAGGGAGAAAAGAAAAAGGGTGGGCATGGAGAAAGGAAATTTTCAATTTGAGGATTCCCACTTAAGTCGATTCATTTCAGTTAGCCGGAAATGCAGAGTGCAGGAATCAGGCGCCGGTAATGAACTAGATTCTGAATTCTGCAATCTGAATTTCGCCTTAGGGTGTATTTCCGACTTTAGGGGAATACCCTAAACTGCAAGATTAGTTCATACTAGGTGTATCTTCTTCATCCGGTTCAGCAACAGTCTCAATTTCAGATTCCTCGTCAGCAATCACCTCGACTTCAGATTCCTGTTGTTGAGAAGGTGCGACTTCTTGGATTCCAAAGTCTCCAAATAGGCTGTCAAGTTTCGCGGTGACGCCGAAGAAGACGCCCCCAGCAGATCGATTAGAGCCGCTAAAGTCGCGATCGTTTGCGCTGCCAAAGTTGTATCCAGCCGATAGGCGTAAGCTAGGCGTAATGTAGTAGCCCGCTTCCGCCGAAAAGCCGACTTCGCTGTAGCCAGAGCCGCCTATCCAGCGGGCTTCTCCAGTCAGGTCCCAAGCATAGCCTAATCTATAGGTGGCTCGCATTTGGGCCAGGTGGACTGAACCATTGGAGACAAAGTCATCTACTTGAATATCGCCGCTGGTGGAGCCGCCAATCCGAGTAGTGCTGTGGCGGAAAGCATACTTGCCGTATAGCTCCCACCGCCAGTTGGGTGCATAGATTGCTTCCCCTGAGAACAGGTGTTCTGAATTGCCCGTATCAGTTCCGAACAGCAAGGTATCTGGGATAAGGGTGGAATTCTTCCGATATTCATAACGCAGCAGGGCGTTGAATCGGTCATCATTGGGATCACGATAGGCCAAGCCCAACTTCACTTGGTGGGAGGCGGGCAGGTCGCCCAAATTTTGGTTGGCGGAGTCAAGAAATTCGTAGTTGAACAGAGTGGTGACCGCCGGACTCAGCCGTCCTAGAGCAGAGGCTCTAAAGTTCAGGTTTGACCCTTGGGAAGAAGTGCGATACTCAAATTGAGCGTTAGCCTGGAAGTCGGGATTATCGGTATAGTTAAGGCCGACACTGAAGCTGTCGCCGCTGGTCAAGCCCAAGGCGGAGGCGCCATCGCCGACGGCGAAGGGTTGAGAAAACTGGGTGCCTGCCGCGGTTGTCCCAAAGGTATTGCTGAAGACATGTTCGTAGGACAGATCCAGTCGTAACCCTGGACCTAGGGTGATGCCATGGTCTAACCCAATGGTTCCGCCAATCTGTTGGTCCTCAATCAGGGAGAAACGGCCTCTGACGGTGGTGTCTTCGCCCAGGTCATAATCGCCGGACACATTGAAACTGGTCAGGGAGTCGCGAACATTAAACCCGCCATCTCCATAGAAAACTTGACTCAGACCAACACTGACTCCCGGCATGACTTGCCAATCAGCGCCAAACAGGGTGCGATTTGGATAGAGAGGATCACTCTCAGAAGAGATGTTAAGCTCGTTCTGGGCGTAGATGGTTAAATCATCGGCGATGTCAGTGGTGAGTCGAGTTCGAATCTGGTCTGAGGTGGCGGTCAGGGCGTTAGGGGAGATGCGATCCGTCCGATCGCGATGAATCCAGTCAAATTCCAACTGAGTGTTGTCAATCTGATGGGCTAAGCCTAAGGAGACGGTGGTGAGGGAGTTATCCACCCGGGCCCCTGGCGTCGGCGACGTTCCGGGGTCTAACAATTCCGATAAGCTGGTGATAGGGCGAGGCGCAACGCCAAAGTTGTCCTCATGATCATACTGGGCCCGGACCGAGGTGTTTTCAGCAACCTGAACCGAGGCTTGAGCGCCGTATCGGGTTTGTCCCGCTTGGAAACTGGTGGTGGCGTTATTGCTAAACCCTGCGTCGGTGGACCGGAAGTATGCCCGTCCCGTTAGCCAGTCTCCGGCCGAGCCATCTAACTCTAGGCGATAAGCCGATCCGCTCACCGGACCAGATAAGTCAAAGTCATTACTGGAGCGAGCATATTCAGCGATCAGCTGCAAATCGTCGCCAAAAGAGATTTGCGTGTCGGCCCCAAAGAGTTCAAAATTACGATTGCCTTGGTTTTCCCGGATGTAACTTGTACCCACCCAACTTTCTTGATTGAGGGTGCGGGAAAGATTGTACTGAAGTCGCCCCCCAAACAGATTGGTGGATCCATCTTCGCCTTCGAATTGGTAGGTGGCGACGATGCGGCGCACTAAGACTGCGCCAAACTCACCCACCTCGGTCCGGAGAACGGGACGGCGGAAGAGGATCGTGCCTCTGTCATAGTCAACGTCGTAGTCCGTGCCGCGGAACAGTTCGGTCCGTTCAACGCCGGTCCCGGGACGATCCAGCTCCTCCAGCTCCAGGAAGATGCTCTCACTGCCCGGAATGACCAGACGGCGAGATAAGAAATAGAGTCCGCTAGTGCCGTCCGGAGAGATTGTGTCGCGCTGGAATCCTTCAATATTGTTGGCGAAGAGTCCCGTAACCGCCAGATCGCCTAAGTTGTAGTTGAACTTAAACCCGTGCAGTTGACGGTTGGTGGCGGTGAACATCTGGGAAGAATTGGCGAATTCTTCAGTATTGTAGTCCCCCCACATGATGAAATCTGTGCCCGCGTCAGGCACTGGAGAGGTGCGCTCCAGTCTGGCGTAGAAGCGATCAATGGAAGGTGCGACGACATCACTGGTGGAATCGTCGCCATAAACTGAATAGGCGTTTTCGCAGGAAGCGCTAGCTCTAAAGAGAGATGTCTCGCCGCGACAATCTTCATTGAGGGGACGATCGCTGTTAAAGGCTCCCGTAAATAACCATTCCCCTACATTACCAAGGGCGAAAACCGACGCATCAACATCCAATTCGTAGCCGTTATCTTCGTCCAGCGGCAAAAAATCCCGGAAACTGTCATGGAAGTCAGTGCCGCCCGGCCCAAACCGCAGGTCAACCATGCCGGTCACCAGACTAGGCCGCTGCTGGGTGGTAAATTGCACCTGGTTATAGGCTTCCATGTTAAGGGCGGTCGCCTTGATCTGCACCCTTTGTGCTGTAATGGGGGACTGCAGTTCCGCGCTGAAGTAACCATTGGTGGTTTCCACCTGGAATCCAGGCTGGTCTGGCGCATGGTCCGCACCGATAAATTGGCCGTCGCTGGCGGTCAGGGTGACAACCGTATCCCAGTTAGAGGGATTGCCATTGTCATCCAGTAACTGTCCCTCTACTCTGGCGGTAGAGCGGCCATCAGCGGGCGCCCTGGCTTCCCGAGTGTCTACAGTTAAGCGCGTTGGCTGACCCGCCACTTGGATGATCACAGATGCCAGCGGGTTGGTTTCCCCTCTGGGGGTCACGGTGATGATATTCTCACCCACTTCCAGCCCCACCCCGTACCAGTTTTCCAGAATCTGGCTGGTGGCGCTATTTGTCTCAGTCCGACCAATTAAGCTGCGATCCACTACCTGGTCATTGACCCGCAACTCCAGATCCGCGCCCATGGGATATTGCAAGATGACTGTAGCGGCGGGGACATCTAAGACAGTATTGACTTCAGGGCTGAGAATTTGCACCGCCCCTGCTGGAATCGCCTGCGCCACTGGCAGTTCAGTGACGACGTCTGTTACTTCAGGCGCCTCAGGCGCCTCATTCTCGAAAAGATGTGGGACGGTGTCCAGGGAGGGGATATTTGAGACTTCACCCTCGCTGACTGAAGGCGCTGACAGTTGTGCTAACGTTGACGCAGCGTCTAGCTGATGGGTCTGACTTGAAAACTGGGGTGTAGAAAAGTCAAAGCTGTCGACTTGGGGGGCGGACACTTGCGCCGCCATGGACGCGCTGACTGAAGGCGTTGATAGTTGTGCTAACGTTGATGTAGCGTCTAGCTGATGGGTCTGACTTGAAAACTTGGGTGTAGAAAAGTCAAGGCTGTTGGCTTGGGGGGCGGACACTTGCGCCGCCATATTCGTGGCCAGTGCAACTTGGCTGAATGTCGGTCCTTCCCCTGAAGAAAACGGCAGAGTCTCGGGCTTTGCCGCTATCATGGCGGTATCTGTTTGTGAGGCGTTAACCTCATCTGCATATTCTTTCCGCCGGGAAGCCCGTCTTTGGTTTGGCCGTTGAGGTTGATTCGCTTTCTTTTCCGCTTTGGCTGGAGAGAGGGCCATCCCAGTGGCGACAGCTCCCAATAGCCCTACCTTGAGAATCTTTTGATAGAGTCTTCGTGAAGCCATTACTGATTCTCCTCCTGGAAGGTGGGGGTGACGCCGAAGTTCATCCGAACCATGCTGCCCGGCGCTACATTCACAAGGCGCGATTGGCTGTTGCGCTCACGGAAATAGAGATTGGGGGCTAAGGTATAGCCGGGAAGACTGCTCAAGTCTAGTGCTCCGGTGCGCTGTCCCGGCAGCAGGCAAGTGACTGAGAAGAGGCCATCGGCGTCGGTGACGATACGAGTGCCGTCGTCCAAGAAGATGACTGCATTCGGCACGCCTGCTTCACCCGGTTGCTGCTCTCCGTCGAAGTTTTTGTCCACAAACACGCGCCCAATCAGAGTAGAGCAGTCCGAAAGAATGCCTGGATCGATCCGCACCGTATGGGTGACTGGGCCGTCAGTAAAAGAAAAGTTGTTGTCGGTCCGCTGGGCGGTGGCGGCGGCGGAGTTGCGGCCATCGCCTCGAATGGCGTCGGGCGTCAACTGGGCGGCGTAAATGATGTTCAACACTTCGGTGGCGGGTAGAGGTGTAGAGCTGGTGAAGATGGCGGTGGAGCCGTCGCTGCTGAGGTTTGCTGTTACCTCCACCGCTTGGTCTTGAATCGACGCCCGGACGGATTCTTCCAGAAAACGGAACCCGACTGGCAGGATGTCTGTCACCCTGAAATTACTCATCGATACTTCCGACAGGTTACGGATGGCGATGCGATAGACTACGCTGTCGCCGGGTTGGGCGGCGGCCCGATCCGCCGATTTAGTAATCTGAATCTGATTTTCCTCGCACGTGGCGGTGCTAAACTGCAGCGCCATCAGCTCCAAGGAAACTTGCTCCGCATTGGGAATTAACGAAACTGTGTCCGTCAGTTGTGTGCCGCTGTCGGTGGAAATGGGCAAGCCATCGACAGATGTCGCGAGATAGCTGACCACCCTGGCGCTCGGATCAGTTGTATTGGGACTGTCCGGACTCGTCAGAATTTCTATTCGGATGCGGCGTTGGACATACTCAGTTGAATTAGTAGGCGGATCGACCACAATGATGAAGGCGCGACCGATGTCGAGTTGTCCTTTATCGGGGTCGAACAGGAAGTTGTAACGACCTTCATCGGCGTTGGTGAGGAAGAAGGGATTGACGTTCTGGTCATTGGGTTCCAGTCCGCCGGGAATGCTATTCCCTGAGATGTCGGGCACCTCGGTTCGGGTGGTGTCAAGCAAGTCGCCCAACTCCGACCCAGTGGGATCGTTGGGGTCGGGATTATAAACGGCGACGGAAAACCCTGTATAGTCCGGGAGAAGCGCGCCATCGCAGCCAAGAATTTGCCCCAACGGGTCAATCAGATCAAAGCCTTTGGACTCCAGGGTGTCTGTTTCTTCTGTGTACACATTGCCAGCGGGGTCTTCAAATGTGGTGCTAGCTTGGTTGATGAGGAATAGGCGGGTGGCGGGGTCTCGGATTTCAGCTTGTTGAGCGAGAGCAGTAGAAGAGCTGTGTAACAGGCTGCTGACCAGGAGCGTTGCTGCAGCTCGCTGCAGCCATAAGCGACGTTGAGGTTTGAATCTATTTTGATGAGGACGGCTCACGGGAGGGTTCTCCTCTAGAAATCTGACGGCGGGGTAGCGTTCTCTCTGGGTGGGAGAGAAACACCAGAGTGAGTAAATTCTGACTCAGCTGTTTTTGGGCGCACGAATCCAAGTCAGAGGGAATGTTGCTCTGATCAACCGAGGTCACTATAAGCAGGGTTGAAAGATTGGCGCTGGGTAAAGGCGCAACTGAAGCAACTGAAAAGAGCGAGAGGGAGGCGATGGGCTCAAGGAGCAGTGAGGCGGTTGCGTGCAGGAGCGATCTCGCCTCCTCTCTTAGGGAATCCGACGGACGAGGTTACTTGACGCTCACTTCGTAAACCGCCTTAACCGACGCCAGAGGCTCCAAGGACTCGCCATAGTCCCACCGGATGTGGGTATAGGCCTCAGCAGGCGCAGGCTGCAGTTCCACTGTTCCATCGGGCAGGGTGACCTCAACCAGGGGTTCCGCCACGAAGGTTGCGCCGCCGTCGATACTAAAGGTCAGCTTAGCGCCATTCGCCTTAGCGGACTCAAATACATAGGCGGTTTGGGCCGGTACTGGCTGAGTCACCACCAGATTAGCCGCAGGTTTATCTCCGGCATTTTCACTGGTGAGTTCATATTTGAGCACATCGCCCGGGACTACGGCGGCTTTATCCCCCATGTCTAGCCAGGTGATTTTTTCCTCGCCATTTTTATCCAGCTCAATTACCCGCTTAGCCGCTGTCAGGTTGAGTTGTACCTTGGGCTGAAGAATATTCTGGACCAGGGCTTCACCCGTTTCTAGCAGGTCAGCAAAAACCGGTGTTTCAGCCGCAAAGGGGAGGGCTAGAGCCAGAGCCAGGGCGCCAAGACCCAGAGTTAGATTACGTTTCATGGTCAACAAACCTCTACTTGTACTTTCTATTGATGCTTAAGGATTATTCAGACAAGATGTCGACTCAGACTAGACAGGGTAGGGGTAAGGGATATCCCTGAAATCCAATGGGTTATCCCCTAAAATTCCCCTAAACCGCTCTAGTCAACCACGCGGCGGAACTGGAAGAAGCCATCGCGACCGGGGAAGACAATGCCGACTGCATTGATGTAGCTGTTCACCACAGTGCCAGTGGCCGGGTCGCTGACGCCGATACTGTTAGCCGCTCCTGGCGCAACGCCATCTGCATTATTGAAGTATTCAATATTGCCGCTGAACTGAATATAGCCATTCTCATGACTGGTAAACTTGGCCCAGTTATTTGCGGTGCCGCTGACGGTGGAATAACCATCCTCAACAATCGTGAAGTTTCTAGCGTTCAGGCCTACGTTGCCAGTACCTGAAGGCTCTTCGGTAATGTTCCGATAGCTAATGCGGTAGTCAACTGCGTCACCTGGTACGACGTCTACTGTGGGACTATCAGTCCAATCCTGCCGTTGGTTGCCCGCAGCGTCGGTAATGCGGACTTCTTTGATGAGCTCCATGAAGCCGGTATAGAGACGATCTACGGTGATGTTGGTGGTTAATTCAGGACTGGTGCCGATGTTGTAGCCAGCATTGTTAACCGGGTCGTCATCGGAGAAAGCCAGGATGGGCACCGGGATAGAATCCAATTGAGTAGTATCTTCGGAATCAACCAGAACCTGGTAATCAAACGGTGTGTCTGCGCCATAAATGTCGCCGACGTTGATGGGGGACGCTGCGCCATCCGCTGTTAGAGCCGCAAGTTCAGTTGCATCCGTGGGAGCAGGAGTTCCTGTAGGATTGGTCGTGCTTCTAGTTAAGGTGAATGCAGTGCCATTGAATTCGTAAGTGGCTGTGCGGAGATTGACGCCATCATCGTAGATGATGGTTACGTCTGTTCCCACTGGGATATCAGCATTAGCTCCAAATGTGCCAGATGGATCCAGGCTAGCTGCTAGAGCAGGGGCGATGGGTTGCAGTCCTACAGTGGCGATAAAGCCGCTGCTGTTAGAGTTGTCGAGGGTATTGGTATAGAGAACTGGCGCAGGATCGAATTCATCTGTAGTCGTGGCGGGGTTGCCGTCACTGGGGGGCAGGCCAGCCGGAACATCCGCGGCAGACAGGTTGGTGAAGTCGTCGTTGATGGTGTTGTAGACAGCCCCAGGTTGGCCGTCAGGACCATTTAACAGGCCTGTCACGTCTGCTGGGGGGGTGATGGCGTCGCCTGCCGTCACTACGTTAGCTTCACCGTCAGCTCCCACACCTGTGTTGTCATTGTTAGTATCGAAATCACCTGGGGTATTGACATTGCCATCGCCATCTGGGTCTGATTCCGGTGCAATACCAAAGTCGGCGGTGTCATCATAGCCGCCGTCAGGATCGACGGGGGTGCCGAAAGTCGCGCCATCCGGGAAGTTGTTAGGGTTAGCGTCTCCAGATTCGTCATAGATGATGTCGGGAGTAGGATTAGGATCGCCGACCGTTTGACCAAAGACCTGGGCTAAGTTTTCAATGGTGTAATTAGCTGCGGTATCCGTGACTGTGACGGTAAATTGCAGACCGTTGACGGTCACCCCCTGAGCCAGGGAGCCATCGTAGATGAAACCAATACGCTTGACGCCAGTGGGATCAGACGGAAGTGGGCCAGGTGTCCAGTCGGCGTCGGTTGCTGCAACCGTAGCAGGATCGTCGAGGGTATAGACGACTTCCCACCCTGTCGGTAGAGATAAGTTAACCCCGGTTAACTCCGTATCAGCCGGAATCGCGTCAGATACCAAGATACGCGGAACTAAACCAGTACCCACGATATTGATCGGGGCGCCTTCTAATGGGGCGGGTTGATACTGTCCGGTGGGGTCGGTGTCTTCAACTGACAGACTCAATTCATAGGTAATTTCGTCGTTCTGTGGATTCGTATCTAATTTGTTATCAAGGCCCACAGCAGTCTTCATAACTGTCGCTAGGGCTAAGGGGCGTACAGAAGCGGCGAAAGGCACTTCTTGAGTGGCAGACGCCTCACGCTCAGCTGGACTGTCAGTCGGGGTGTTCGTAAAGGTGTCAACTGTACGGATATCGGTTTGAGGATCGTCTGCACCGACTCCTTCGGGAGGATTCGCATCATCCTGGTTCTGGCTGAGGGCGCTGTTATCATTCGGACCGGTGTCACCAATTCGGACGCCAACAGGCTGACCTGCCGTTATCCCAGACGTGGGAACCGTACCCTTGACTTTGATGGTTATCTTTTCGCCAGGAGCCAACTTTGAAGCTGCGTTGGGGTCGGGGTCGCCGACATCAGCAATGTTAGTCGGATTGAGGTCCATAGCCAAGTCTTGAAACAGGAGCTTACCGACATCACCGCCATCATTGGCGATGACTCCCAGTGAATTGCCTGCAGAATCAAAAATCTCAATCTCAGTCGGGATGAAATTGGTTGGGGTAAGGTTGTCGATATCTGGGACAAAGATATCGGTGTTGTAGTTACCAACGTTCGTCACATCAAAGTCAAAGTGGACTTCATCGCCCGCTTCCACACTACCACCGTCAAGATCGTCGATGCCTGCAGGAACGACGGTTAAACCAGGCACCTCTCCAACGGTAACAGTAACAGTATTGGATGTGGCGTTAATGGTATTGCTGTTTTCGTCCTCGTAAGTCGCCGTGGCGGTGTTGCTGATTGATTGTCTAGCCGCAGTGCCATCTGCTAATACGGCGCCCACCATATGCAGAGTCCCGCCCACGGCCAGTGCTGTTGCAATCAGCGGACGGTAGCGCTTCCAGCCAGTATCTCTGCGTAGATTGGTCTTTGTCATAGGTCTAAGGGATTTTCGAGTTTGCTTACGTCAAAAGAAGAGATTGCAATAACTAGCGCTCACTGCAACTAGTGCATTACGTTAGAACTTTGGCCATCCAAAACTATACTGATTGGGTCAGAATCCACAGGGTTTTGAAAGGCTTTGATACGAAAAGAAGTCGACACAGACTCTTTTCATGATTGAGCGGGACATCTTTGAAAAAAGTCTGCTTAGGTCATTGGCGCAGAAACTTATCAAATGTTGTCCCACTCGATGAACTTGTTTTGCCTGTTAAAGTATCCGCAGGATGAACCAATTCTTCCGGGATTTGTTCCTCTGATAAAATACTGAAATTTATTGGAGAATCAGCTTTTTATCAGAGAGATTGCGTAGACTTTCATCTTTGAATAAATCGCAACAGGGGAGTGCATTAATTCATGTCTATTATGGACAAATTGAGCACAAATAAGCCTACGGTAAATAGCTAATTTATTTATCCTAAATGGCTTACGAAATTATTTTTCCGTAAGAATACTTAGCTCGTTAATTCCAGAAGCGTTCCTTTTTGAAGACTCCTTAAACCTGGCTCCAAAGAGTTTTTAAAACTATGCTTTAGAAAGCTGAAAAATAACTTTTTAGCTT
>JAAUYH010001641.1_pt1 | contig 17077 bp, 7 predicted proteins | sample 7278061 | NCBI WGS metagenome assembly JAAUYH01 (sample SAMN14350203, study PRJNA611818) | marine sediment metagenome | isolation source: surface marine sediment (0.6m) | place: French Polynesia: Moorea | collected 2018-08 | reverse complement strand
TGCGGTCTTGGGAAGCCAGTCCGTTGCGGAGGTTCCCTCCGTTGTAGGAACTGGCGCGGTTTCCCCCATGAGCAAATGCTGAAAGGGTTCCCCGACTTGAGTAAACTGTCGTTCGCGTAGCGTGTCCGAAGGACATACCCGAAGGGCTGAGAGCTAAGAGCTAAAAACCAATAAACTGGAACAAGCGTCTTGGTGAGCATTACATGCGGCTAAAGCCTTTGTTTGCGCCTAACGGCGACGCGGGGTCTCACCGCTAATCCACATCAGGCGTATAGTAAATGGAGCTATGAACAGGCAGGCTTAGTTTATACTTGTATCAAGTAACTCTTGCCCCACTTTTCTGATTTCACGAAGTAGCATGCGAAAGTGGGAGGTAGTAATTTTATGATTCATAAAAACAACACGCAGAGCTGCAGTGCCATCAATGTCAACTTTCGAGATGAAGAATTTTCCTTCTTCCTTGATGCGGTTTCTAATTTTAACCTGAAAATCGGGTAATATGCTCTCATACTTTGAAGAGAGATAGCGGAAGCAAAGAATATTAGCCTCTGGTTGATGCAGAAGTTCAAAATCTGGTTCTCCTTTGAGGATTTGGTAAGCATCTTGGGCTAATTGACACAGATACTCAATTTTGTTAGAAAATAGCTTCTTGCCGTAGATAGCCCAGGTTACCCACAGATTCATGATCATCGGTCTTTTAGTACACTCAAAATTCTTTTCAGCACTGTCGAATTGAGTGTAAATATCAGGCTCTTTTTCAAAAACGTAACTTGCTTCTTGATGAAAAGCTCCATAGCTTTTTTCTTTGTCTTTATAAAAAAGAAGAGTGCATACACCAGGCACAAACATCATTTTGTGTGCATCTAAGACAAAAGAATCTACTTTTTCAATTCCCTTTAATTTGTGACGCAGCTTATCAGAAACTAACAAACTAGCACCGTGGGCTCCATCAACATGTAGCCAAATGTTATTCTCAGCGGCGATAGTCGCCAGTTCGTCGATTGGATCAAAAGCCCCCATCGAAGTAGTGCCCGCCGAAGCCACTAGACAAAAAACTTTCAGCCCTCGTTGCTCTGCCGCCTCCAGGGTAGGTCTTACTTGGTCTATACGAATTTGATTTTTCTGGTTTATTGGTAAGCGGACAATCTGGTTTTCTCCAATTCCCAAGATCCCAGCAGCTCGACGAACACAGTAATGGACATTTTCCCCCACCGCGATTGCGGGACGAAATTGCCCTTTCATAGTAGAAAATCCCTCAGACCAAATCTGAGGAAACTTGTCATTTCTGGCTGCCAACAGAGCGGTCAGATTAGCTAATGAGCCTCCAGAAGTAGTGACCATAGTAAAGCGTTCTGGTTCCCAGCCGATAAACTGGTTCAATTCATCGGACATAATCTGCTCTACCACATTGGGAAGTTGTGCTGCCTCATAAAATGAAGAGGGCTGATTAACAACCGAGCTGATCAAATCAATCAAACCAGTGAGGGGAATTACATTAGAAAACTGCCTCCCCATTGAACCCCGCGAATGAACCTGAATTCCAGTCTTTATATACAGATCAATAATCTCTTGTAGCCTCTGTTGATCCACCGAAGCAATATCATTATCTTCCTGAACCATCAAAGCCTTTGCTGCTTCTAATAAAGCTAAAGGATTAGTCAGTTCCAATCCTTTGATTGATGAGTCAGACAAATATTTTGTCAACTTAGAAACAATAATCTCTGCATTTTGCCTAAACAATTGAGGATTAAAAGCATCTAGCTCTAGTCCTTCCTGCTGCTCATCATTATTCCTCTGATCAATATAATTGGAAAAAGTTTTCCGCCTATCAAGTCGGTTTTGGCTTGTTTGCATTGGAATCATAGCTTGGCACCTAAATTAAAGACTTAAATCGCTCTATTCTCACCATACCACCATATTGTGATGATGAAGTACCTGTTCAAGATAACTATTTATAATTAATTATTATTTAAGGTATGAATTATTTAAACGTTAATAACTTTTAGTCATAAGTATCACAGTTTTCTTGGTAACTTTAATCAAGTTAATAATTTTTAAAAATCATATTATGTGATCCGCTATACATTAGATAAATTTCTTAGATCTATGAACCTTGTAGATATTTTTAATCTTGATCAGAATTAATATCGTTTGATTTTTTAGTTAATACAGATGATTAATAGGGAAATGAGGAGATAAAGATAAATTATCTGTATTATATATTTTATAAATTGAACTAATAATTTATTTTGTGGACAAACAAAGTTAACCTTATTAGAAAACCGAAAACTCAGCTAAATCAAACATAACTTAACAAAGGAGAAAGACTCAGTGACAAGCGTTGTAGGTAATACCTCTTTTAATGAAATAGATAGATTAGCTATCATTAACCTTCTATATAGTTATGGCTACTTCTTCAATGGAGGTAAGTTAGAGGAATTCTCAGCTTTGTTTTCACAATCAGCCTCAATAGAGTTGGGTCAAGAAAACGACAAGGTTATTATGAATCTGTCTCAGTGGAAGGAATACATCTCAGGTTTGCAAAAGTTATTCAAACAACAGCAAATTCAACCCAGACATGTTGTGAATGCACCTAGGTTTGATAGTCAAACCAGCAATGAAGCGAGTGGACAAGCCTATTTGCAATTGTTTACTACACAAAATAACATAACATCATTATTAACCACTGGTGTCTATGAATTTACGGCAGTTAAACAAGCAAATGAATGGAAGTTGAGTCATTGGGTTGTTAAGCTAGACTCGTCGCTCTGAAACTCTTGCTTGATTAGTTTCTCATGACTTGAAGTGGGTTTTCTTCTCTGTAATTAGTTGCACATGGCATAATAAACTTTAAATATAGAAATCAAATTAAATACTAAAATTAAACTAACAAATGAAAATTGGCATTATTGGCTTGGGTTTGATTGGTGGATCTTTAGGATTAGATTTGCGATCGCAAGGACACCAAATTCTTGGCATATCTCCTCAAGAAGCTACCTGTAAAATTGCCCTAAGTAAAGGTATTGCCGATCAAGCTAGTACTAAATTCGAGCTTTTAAAAGCTGCTGAAGTAATAATTATCTGTACTCCTATTGCGGCGATCGCATCTACAATCCAGCAGTTAACTCCTTATCTTAATCCTGAGACAATTATTACTGATGTTGGTTCAACTAAACAGCTCATAGTTGAATCCTGTAGCCAGTTGTGGGATAACTTTGTAGGTGGTCATCCTATGGCGGGGACTACCGAGAGTGGGATTGAAGCGGCACAGGAGAATTTATTTACAGGGGCTGCATACGTTTTTACTCCGACAGATACTACCAAACCCGAAACTGTAGAGAAACTAAAAGCGATCGCTCTTGACTTAAATGCTATTCCCTATGTCTGCGATGCTCAGATTCATGATCGAGCAGTTAGTTGGATTTCCCATTTACCTGTGATGGTTAGTGCTAGTCTAATTAAAGCCTGTCTGCAAGAAGAGCCTGATACATTACAGTTGGCACAGCAACTTGACAGTTCAGGATTTCGCGATACCAGTCGAGTGGGTGCAGGTAATCCTGAATTAGGAATAATGATGGCAAAATACAATCAACAAGAATTAAGGCGATCGCTGGTTCAATATCGAGACAACTTAGACCAAGTTATTACTTTAATTGAACAGGAAAACTGGGATAATTTGGCGCAAATACTCCAAACTAATCAAGAAGCTAGACCCAAATTTTTAAATGGCTAATTAAGATCGCTTATCCCGCTATAAGTAGCTCGACTTCATTAAACATGAAATAAGTATCTAGGCAAAATTAGCGATTTTTACGATAATCTATTGTGCTGCATTCGTAACGTACGAAATGTAGGTTGAAAGCGAGATCGCTATTTCTATAAACCGTGCTTTCATTAATGTTGATTAACATAAACTTATGTAACATTCAAGTCTACGCACAAGTTCCTCATAATCTTTACCTAGTATAAAAGAAACAGTTAGATCGACATAAATAGATCAGATCGACATAAAATGCATAAATCTTGTCTAAAATCCACAATCTACTTATGAATAAAGATTGTAATTAGCGGATTTATTATATCTTGCGATCGCTTTGATAGATTTAAAGGTTTGAAAAAATAGCAATAACTTCAAGAAATGCTTGGAGGAGCAAGCTATGACTAAACAAAGATTAGCCCAAATAAGAGAAGGTCGGAAGAGAAATTTGTTCGGTGGTGCCTTGATCGAGAATTTTCAGCAGAAAAGAGATGCTGCTGGCGATTAACACCGATTATGACCAACCCAGAACTGTCTGGGTAACGATTGATAATGAACTGCACCAAGCAGGGGATGTATTGAAATGCATTTACTCGACGGATGCAACGCAAGTTGGTCAGTCGGTGACAGTAGCAGCGCGGAATGGGAAAGCAGTATTGATTACCATTCCCGCAGCAGACTCTGTAGTGCAAAAGTATTTTTTAGAAATACAATTTACCAAACGGGCATTCCTAGAAATGTTTATAGCTCATAAAATGACTTTGCTTTAGCAAAATTTCAGTTATTTTTATCCACACTTCCAGAAAGAGATCGACTAACAAAGATGAAGATTCAAATAAGTACATCAAACCGACAGCAAGACTGCCTTACTGTTCGAGCAGCAATGCTTAAGGTGCCATGGCTCAATATGCATTTACACAAGCAGGAGAGAAGCAATGCTTAGGAAAGTTATCGTATCCCACCTCGGAGAGGTTACTCAGGATACTAGAACCATCGGAGATAGAATTCGTTATCGGATTTATTACCAGGATAGGACAAGGGTTGGAACAAACATAGTCATTACAGATCCGTTGGATAAAAATCTATCTGAGGTTACTGTGATAGGCAGTGGTCAATATGATCGTAGAACCCACACCGTTACCTGGGAAATATCAAATCTTTTACCGAGAAGAGATAACTACGTCGAATTTGAGGCAACGATTAGAGATACTAAACTGATTCGCAATAAAGCTTATGTTCAGGAGGCTGGACGACGCGAAAAAGTAACTAATACCGTAGAAACTACCGTAATAGGTGCGCCAACCTTGGGGTGGATTCCTTTCATTGACGATGCCATACCAGGAGAACCACCTCGCATTTATATGAAGGACGAAACTACTATGGGAACAACCGTGAGAGTTGATATCCCTGGTGTATTTGTTTACGAGGAGAAGGTTGATGGGGTTGCCTATCATCACATATCTATACCTGGGCGTGCCGAACTGACTGAGGTAGGTAAGCCTGAATTGCCAATTGTCGGGGGGATAATTGAGGTTCCTTTTGACGTGAGGCTTATGCCAGAAATCGTAGAAGCAGAAATCAAAGAAGTAGTGGGGTACAACGTTTACCCTGCCCAACCCCCACGCATCGATGCTCCACCCGCATCAGAAGGCTTGATTTTAGACCCTTCCACATATCTAAAAAATGTTGACTATCCTGCCGCATTATCTTTGATGGCAGATGAGGATATTGCTGTAATTCGTGGTCACCGCGTCGCTTTCTTAAAGGTTAATCCAATACACTATAACCCTGTTATCAGAGTGGTTACAGTATACCCCACTCTTGAAGTACAAATAAATTATGACCGTCCTGCACAACTTGCGGGAGTAAATCGCAGGATGGAATCCCCAGCGTTTGAGGAACTACTTCAAGCATCCGTGCTGAACTATAAAGAACCACAACGTTTCTATAGAGATAGTTCTGCAGGAGTTGAAGAGAAAAATGGATGCGACTACCTAATTATTACCCATGGTGCTTTTTACAATGAGCAAGATGCAAACAATCCAATTGTGCGGCTAGCGAATTGGAAAACACGCAAGGGATATACCACCAGAGTAATCAGAGTCGGTTCAATCCAAGGAGGCAACAAGCCAAAAGCCATTCAGACTTACATTCAGGATGCCTATGAACATTGGAATCCCGTTCCAAGTTATGTGCTCTTGGTGGGCGATTCTAATCTTGTCGAGGCGTTTGCCGACCTAAAACATCCGGATGAAAAAGACAAGAATAGTCCCCAACCGCCATTTGATAGCGACTTGTACTACACCACTGTTGACGGTAATGACTACTTCCCAGATATTTATATCGGACGACTATCAGTAGATAATCTTCAACAGCTTAGAGCTTTAGTGGACAAGATTCTGTCCTACGAGCAGACTCCTCCCGCAACACCTGCAAATAACGACTTTTACAACGACGTGTCGCTACTGGGGCTATTTACTGATGAAGACGGAAGGAGAAGTCGCATTGATGGTCGAGAGCGCCGTCCCTGGATTGCAAACTTGGAAACAATTCGTCAGCATCTTACAGGCGAGAACTACACTGTTGAGCGTATCTATAGAACTGATAGTGGATTCCCAGGGAATCCTCGTCAGAGGACTCCAGAACGCTTCTGTGATGGAACTAGACTTCCAGAGGATCTAAGATTCCCAAGATATCAATGGGATGGTGATACTGCCGACATCACAGCAGCCTTCAATAACGGCAGATTTCTCATGACCTATCGCGCACATGGCGGATCAGACGGTTGGGGAGACCCCTCCTTTAGCAATGTGAATGTTGGAAGACTGACTCAGAACGATCTCACTCCAGTAGTCTTTTCTATCACCTGCCAAACAGGTTGGTTTGACAACGAAACTGATAAAGGAAAGGGAGCGCGTCCAGATAATGATGAAAGCTTTGCTGAAACATGTCTAAGGCAGGCTAGAGGCGGAGCCGTAGCGTTGCAGGCAATGGTACGCAATAGCTGGACTGGTTGGAATGACTTTTTGATGTTTGGCAAGTTCAAAGCTATCTGGCCTGAATTTGAACCTCGCCCACATTGGACTCGGCGCAGCCCTATCAGCCGTCCGAATATTCCCAACATTAGACCAGTTCGCTTACTTCGGATGGGTCAAATCCTAAACTTTAGCAGGCTGTTTATGGCTCAAGCTTACGGAGCCACTAATATACGCAAAGTCGAGTTTGAGATGGAGCATCTGTTCGGAGATCCTGAGATGCCTATTTGGACTCAGGTGCCTGGCAACCTAGAAGTCACACATCCTGAAGGTATTGGTGCGAAGGGCTTACAGGAGTTTATTGTGCAAGTGATAAATAAAGCTGATAACAAGGCTTTGCAGAATGCAACAGTTGTCTTGACACGGGACAATGATATTGTCCAGATGTGGCAAACTAACACTGCTGGCTTAGTTCGCTTTAGCTTCAACAATATCGGCAAGGGTAATCTTGACATCACGGTTACGGCTCTTCATTTCCGACCATATATGGCGACAATCACAGTCACCACTGACGGCGCAGAACTGAACCGGCTTGACCCAACAGATGGCCCAGAAGGTCAAACTATTCATGCTGGTGGAAAAGGCTTCCAAAATGGCGAAAATGTAGAAATCAAATTTGGCACACTCGCTCCAAAGACCGTGGTAGCTGATGCCAGTGGGGAGTTTGGTCAGGGGACATCTACTGTAGAAATCACTGTACCAGCAGGTCATGCTCACGGGTTAGTGAATGTTGTAGCTCATGGTCAGACCTCAGACCTTTATGCTGTACGAGTCTTCCAGGTAAGAGACCAAAACCCCGTTGACCTATGGACTTATAATCAACGCGATTCCTCAACCTGGTCAGTTCATCCTGGAGATAACCCGACCTGGAATAGTCCTGACATCCAACTCTACGATGATAGTGGTAACTCAGTAGCCTCAAACCAAGTACAGTTTGGTAAGGATTACGTAGTTAGGGTGAATGTACGTAATAAAACTGCGTTTCCTGCACCACAGGCGAAAGTAGTCTTCAAATGGATAAACGCTGGTGCTGGTGGTCCGTGGGAGTTATTCCATCCTGATTCGACCAGTGAAGAGGATATTCCAGCAGGTCCTCCAGGGACAACAGCTGTGAATTCTCCCACATTTAACGCTTCTGTTATTGGTCACGTGTGCGTCAAAGCCACAATTGAGCATCTGGAAGATACCAACCTCAGTAATAATGAGGGGCAGGAAAATCTGCACATTCAATATAGCAGCTCTCCTACAACAGCTTGCTTCCTCTTCTGGAACATGACTGAACACCCAGCACCAATACATCTAGAGGTGCGCCAACTTATCGACCCTAACCAAAAGCAAGAAGAACGACTTTGGGCTACTTGGGTGGAACACCCCGATCCACAAATTTTACAACCAGGAAACCAGGGACAAGCCTGCATTATTGTAGATCCTGATGTAGCTGACGCTCAACCAGGCGATCAAGCCGAGTTTGCAGTAACAGCTTTCATTGGAACTCAGATGATCGGAGGAGTCAATCTCATCATTATTAAGCGGTAGAGCCTTTGGGCTTAATAAGTTCCCGTAACAAAGGTTGAGCTGGAAAAACAATCACCCAAAACTATTCAAAAAGCTACAGATTGTCACAAAAGCTCAACCTAATCACTGTAGTTTAGACTAACCAAAAGATCTAACAAAAAAACTCTTTAAAACTCTCAAATTAATATTGGTAATATTGGAGGTTTACTATGACTACCTACATCAAACCAACAGAAAGAATTTTAAATTGTATTCCCTCCCGCGACACCGAACAAGATTGGGGAGTAGAAAATGCCCTGGAAGCAGGGATATTGAGTACCGCGCAAAGAGGATTAAGGATAGTTTTACGTCTATGAACACAAGTTGGTATGACTATGGGTCACGGAATCAATTTATTAGTCAAAGCCACCGCACCACTAATAATTTTAGCCAAAGCGGAGGGTGCTTCTAAGGGTAAGTTATGTCCTCCAGAAACAACAACTTTGGTGGCATTGGGCATAGCTTCCTGTTGATTGTCTAAGTCTTCGAGGCGATTAAAGTTACTTTTGTCGCCATAGACTAGAGTGATTGGCACCTTAATTTTTTGCAACAGTTTTAAGTAGCGCGATCGCCCGATTCCATTTAAGCTAATACCAGCCCTAGTTCTCAACAAGGGTTCCCAGCGCCATCTCACGCCACCTTCACAGGGTTCGGTAATTCTTTCCGCCAGTAGTTTGGCTAAGGCAGGGGAAATAGCAGGAGTCGCTTTACGTAAACGTTCCGCAGCAGTTTTAACATCGGGAAATACGGGATGTTCTGGAGGTGAGGCTATATAGTTGAGTTGATTAGCCAAGGTGGTTGTGGGATCTTCCTCTTCGCTGTAGGTAGGCAGAATAGTTTCCACCAAGACGATATTTTTGATGCTTTGGGGTCGAACAGTGGCAAATATCGCTCCTAGCACTGAACCTAAGGAATGACCTACTAAAATAAAGGCTTTTCCTGCTAGATTCTCCACAATAGCGTCTATATCTCCCAAGAAATCAATCAGGTTATATGAGCCACCCTTACCTACGCGATCGCTCCTGCCATGCCCTCGCAAATCTGGAGCAATTACCCGATAGCCTTTTTGTGCTAACCGAATTGCCACTTCAGACCAAGCTGCACCCTGTTCTAAAATACCGTGTAGGCAGAGGACTAAGGGCCCTTCTTCTGGTCCCCAGGTACATAAACAGATTTTTAAACCTCTGATGGTAATTAAGGTTTCTTCCATCAGTAGATCTACAACGTCAGTATTGGCATCTTGGGGGAGTTCGTAATTAAGTTGCTGTGCCAATTGCTGACTATAAGTACCTAAAGGGGAGGGTAGTTTAATTTGTTTCCAGGTTGACCCTAGCTGAGGATCAATTTTGCGATGATTCAGAAAATTGGGATCTCCCAAGGACATTGCGGTGTCGCTTACGCCGTCGGTCATACGATCGCCCTGGTAAGGGGTTAATAATGCTTTGTCAAAGGGAATCTCCAGGAACTGACAAATACCTGTTAAGACTTCTTGAGGCTTACTTACTAAGTCTTCGTAGTACACCAGATGATAGCGTTCAGGATCAATATCTTGGGCAAAGTTGAGAATATTTTGGTTGCTCTCGCGCCAAATCAATTCTGCTAGCTGATGGGGGTTGGAATCACCAGAACCTACTAGTTTATCCATCCGCATCCGTGCAAAGGATTCAATTACTGAGTAGGGATGCCGCACTAAATGAATATACTTGGCACCATTAAAGATAGTTTCCGCCTTGTCTAAAGTATCGCGGTTACTAGCATAGGTAGGAGATTTGTCTACCAACAGGCGATCGCCTGCGAGCTGCTGTAGTTGCTGATAAACTTCGGCAATGGAGCGGTTTTCTTGAATTAACTGCTGGACTAATTCCTGGCTTTGGGGGGCATCAATACCTTTGAACGCCATAAACGCCCGTTTTAAGCCTTCTCCTAGCTGAGATACCCCTAATTCTGCTTCTCGCTCTGCCATGGTATCAAAAGGCAATAGGTGTAATTCTGGAGGAGAGCAGAGGTCAGGATGTCCCGCCAGCATTACCCGTAATAAAGTTGAGCCAGAACGGGGGCTGGAGAGTATAAAAGCCGCAGGTGGTAATTTTTTAGTTAATAGGTTGACTTTTGGCTCAAGGGTCGTTTTTTTGCTTTCTTTGGCGATCTCAGGGTGAGCTTTGGCAAATTCAATTGCTAAATATTCTGCCAAATTACTAATCTGGGGACGCTCATAAAATTCTCTGGGGTAAAGAATTAATTGCAAATCAGTTTTTAACTGGTTAATTGCTTCCATCACCATCAAGGAATCCATCCCCAGATCTAGCAGACTATCGTTAATCGCTAAATTAGCAGGCTGCACCTGAAGTATTTCGGCGATCGCCTGTTGTAGATAGTTTGTTAAGTATTGGGGACGTTTTTCTGGGTCAGTTGCCAGTAATTTGTCAAAGATCTGGGTTTTTATCTTGTCTGGTGACGGGGTGACTAACTGAGCAAAATAATTAGATGCTTGCAGATAGGGAAACTTCTGGCTTAATTGTTGCCAGTCGGCGCTGATTACTCCCACTTGAGTTAGTGGAGTCGATTGCCTAGCCAGTAGCTGTTCTAATGCCTCTAAACCAGCTTCAGGTTTAATTAAATCCAATCCCTTGAGCTTAAAGCCTTGGTTGACTGCCATGCCCCTATCTGCCCAAGCACCCCAGTTGATAGTTAATGCCGGCAAATTCTGACTACGACGGTAACGGGCGATCGCATCTAAGCCAGCATTGGCTACACTGTAATTGCTTTGTCCTGGTGAACCAATTAAGGAAGCGACAGAAGAAAACATGATAAAGAAGTCCAGTTTAAGCTCTCTGGTTACTTGATGTAAGTTCCAGGCACCCGTAACTTTGGGGGCAATGACCCGATTAAATCTCTCCCAGGTTTGTCCCTGTAGTAAACCATCGTCTAGTATCCCCGCTGCGTGGATGACTCCCTTTAATTGGGATAGGGGGCTGGGGAGTTGGGGAGATGAGGAAACTAGGGGAGATGGGGAGTTAGGGAGATGGGGAGTTAGGGAAGGGGATAAATTATTAGAGACGAAAATTTGTTCTAAGGCTTGGTAATCGGTGATGTCGGCTTGAGGGATATTTACGGTAATGCCTTGTTGTTCTAATTGATCTATTACTTGTTGGGCAGATGGTGACGGTTTGCTTCTGCTGACCAGAATAAGATTCTTTGCTCCTTGATTTGCTAGCCACTGAGCAACCTGTAAGCCTAATGAACCTAAGCCTCCTGTGATTAGATATGAACCATCGGGATTTAAGGTTAAAGTTTTACTTGAGCTGATATCTGCCCTTTGCAACCTTTGCAAACGAGGAACATAAAGCTGATCTTCCCTGATTGCTACACGGTCTTCTTTGCTGGAATGAGCAATAATTGGGAGTAAACTTTCAATTTCCTTCTGTTGAGGTTTAACAGCTAAATCCACAATGCCTCCCCAGTACTCAGGATGCTCAATAGCGATCGCATTAGCTAATCCCCACAGACAGCTAGAGGCAATGGCATTACTATCTAGATTAGTTTCAATGTCTTGATTTCCTCTCGTAGCCAGCCAGATTGGTGCCGTTACCGAATTTGCCATCAAAGCCTGTAACAGATTTAAGAGATTAGTACAGTGCTGCTGTTGATAGTTATTCAGATCGGCAATTGTTTCTGATTGAGGATGATCCAAACCTGTTAGATAGATAACTCTGCCAATATTCTGCTGCTTAGTAAATATTTTAGTCAGCTTGTTGGGATGAAGATGGCGATCGCTAATTAGTAAATAATTTTGTTGCTGTTGTTGTAATTTAGGGACAAGTTGCTCTCCCAAGCTTTTATCGTCAGCAAAAATCAACCAAGTTTTATCTAACTCTTGATTAGTCTGTTTATTGTTTAATTCCTCTGGATATAACTGCCACTCAACTTGATAAAAATCAGGTTGTTGAGACTTTTGATGATTTTTATTAGATGAATTGTTGCTGGGAACATATACCTCAACTCTACTATTGCTAGATGAGGTTTTTCTAGTTAACCAATAGCTTTGTCTCTGGAAAGGATAGGTTGGCAGAGCAATTTTTTGCTTGTTCCCTGGCGTAACCTGCTGCCAGTTAATCTCGACTCCTTGAATATAGAGACAGCTTAGACTTTGTAATACTTGCTGCCAATCTTGTTTACGGGGACGTAAACTAGGTAGCCAAGAATTATTGGCTTTACTTTCAGTTGACAAGCTAGAGCGCCCCATGCTCAGTAAAATCGGTTTGGAACCAATTTCTAAAAAGATATTACAGTTCTCTTGCTCTAGGCTTTTCATACCATCGGCAAAGCGTACGGGAGCAATCACATGATTCACCCAGTAATCAGCAGTGGCAATTTCTGAGGTAGCTATCTTGCCTGTAACGTTAGAAATTAATTTGAGTTGCGGTGGATTATAATTAATCGACTGAGCAACTGTGCTAAATTCCGCCAAAATTGGTTTCATCAGGGGAGAATGGAAGGCATGGGAAACCTTTAGTTGCTTACTCTTGATTCCCTGAGCCTCCAACTTGGTAACCACTTCTTGCACGGCGGTTGTTGCGCCAGAAATGACAATACTTTGTCGGCTGTTGATTGCAGCGATCGCTATCTGTTCGCCAAAAGGTTCAATCAGGGGCTTAATAGTAGCCTCATCGGCAAATACAGCATACATATCCCCAACCTGAGCCAAGTTTTGCATCAGTTTGCCCCTTGTCGCCACCAGCTTTAAAGCATCAGCCAAACTAAATACCCCTGCGATGGTGGCAGCCACATATTCCCCGACACTATGTCCAATTAATGCTGCTGGTTTAACCCCCCAGTCTAGCCACATCTGTGCTAGAGCATATTCCAGAGCAAAAATAGCTGGCTGGGTATAGATAGTCTTGTTTAAATAGGATGAAGGATGAGGGATGGAGGATGAGTTAGATTCAGCATAGAGAATTTCCAGCAGAGAGTAATCTAAATAGTCATCCAGGATAGCTGCACATTCCTCGATCGCCGCTTTAAAGACTGCTTGGGTTTGATATAGTTGATAACCCATATTCACATATTGGGAACCCTGTCCTGTAAACAGAAAAGCGAGCTGATTATGGTTATTGTTAACTTCACCAGCAACAATACTTTTGTCCGATTCTCCTGTGATGAAATTTGCTAGTTTCTCTTGTAATCGAACTTTCGACTCAGCGGCGATCGCCATACGGTAATGGAAATGGGTACGCCCAGTATTAGCAGTGTGGCAAATATCAGCTAAATTCACTTGGGGATTTGCCACCAGATAATCCAGATAACTTGACACCAAATCTCGTAAAGTAGGCTCGGTTTTCGCCGATAGGGTTAACAGATGTAATGGGGTTTCTGCTATTTCATTTCCTCCCCAACTCCCCAACTCCCCAACTTCCCCATCAGAATTGGATGAGTCAGCGACGATTACATGGGCATTAGTGCCACCAAATCCGAAAGAGCTAACCCCAGCAAATCTTACCGAACTCTCCCAAGGCTGCAACTGCTGGGGAATAGAAATTTTGCTATCTGCTAAATCTATCAAGGGGTTTAGCTGCTTAAAGTGTAAATTAGACGGAATCCCTCGATGTTGCAAACATAGCACCGTTTTAATTAATCCCGCAATTCCTGCTGCTGCTTCTAGATGTCCAATATTAGTTTTCAGGGAACCCAGATAACAAGTTTCCTCTCGCTCTTGACCTAAAACCGCTTTCAGGGAGTTAACTTCGATGGGATCCCCCAAAGATGTCCCCGTGCCGTGGGATTCAACGTAGCTAATTTGGGAGGGGGCAAGATTGGCATTAGTTAGAGCCTGACGGATCACTGCCTGTTGGGATAATCCATTGGGAGCCGTTAAACCGTTGCTGCGTCCATCTTGATTAATTGCCGAACCCTTAATTACCGCTAAAATGCGATCGCCATCCCGTTGGGCATCAGCCATTCGTTTGAGGATCACTACCCCACAGCCTTCCCCACGGACATAACCATCCGCCTCTGCATCGAAGGTTTTACAGCGCCCATCTTCCGCCATCATCCCAGCCAGAGAAAAGGTTTGGGTGAGTTCAGGAGACAACATCAAATTAACCCCAGCCGCGATCGCCTGATCGCATTCTCCAGTATTTAAACTCTGACTGGCTAAATGTAATGCCACCAGAGAGGAAGAACAAGCGGTATCTACGGCAAGAGAAGGTCCTTTTAGGTCTAATAGATAGGAAAGGCGATTTGCCGCGATACTATGGGCATTTCCTGTGCCAACGTAAGCATCTACCTCTGCCCCATAATGAAATCTTAACTGAGAATAATCGCTACTACTGATACCCACAAACACGCCAGTATTACTACCAGCTAAATTTTTATTAGCTACTGCGGCATCTTCCAAAGCAGACCAACTAACCTCCAGGAGTAGTCTTTGCTGAGGATCGATACTTTGAGCTTCACGGGGAGTAATGCCAAAAAACTGCGGGTCAAACTGATCCACATCATCAAGAAAACCACCCCAACTGGAATCATCCCAGCGATCGCTTTTACTAATTGCATCTTTACCTGACTTTAATAACTGCCAGAATTGTTCAGGATTATTTGCCCCAGGAAAACGACAACCCATGCCAATAATCGCTATCTCCGTCTGTTGACTGTTGACTGTTGACTGTTGACTGTTGACTGTTAACTGTTGACTGTTGACTGATTTCGATAGATGTGCAGCAAGTTCAACGATATTAGAATAATCGTAAACGATAGTTGGAGAAAGCTTGATATCGAGCCAGTCCTCCAAATCCGCCGACAGACTAACTGCTGCCACAGAATTTAAGCCAGAATTAGCAAAGGGTTCATTAATGTCAATTTCCGCAGCAGGTATACTTAAACGCTGGGCGAGATTATCAATTAACCAATCTTGAATCTGAATCTGTCTGTGATTAGATTCGTAGTGAGTAAAGAGCTTTCCCCTCTCGCTGTCGCCTGTTGACTGCAAATATTCCCCAACACTATTCAAACTACCATCCAGATATCCCCCCTTACAGGCATGACGCTGAATCTTGCCACTAGACGTTTTAGGAATGCTGCCTGTTTTTAGTAAAATTACGCCATGGGGACTCAGTTCGTGTTCTCTAGATACTGCACTTGTAATTGCTTTAGTAACTTCCTCGACATTTAATTTACGCAGATGAGTCCGCTTAATTTCTGGAGTAACTACTAGTTTCTCTTCCCCCGCCACGTCCACAGCAAAAGCGGCAACATTTCCGCTCCGAATTGCTTCATGAGCATTATCTACAGTTATTTCAATATCTTGAGGATAGTAATTACGCCCACGGATGATAATTAAATCCTTTAAACGTCCCGTGACAAACAATTCGCCATCCTGTAAAAATCCCAGATCTCCTGTACGTAACCAGCCTGATTCTTGAGTATCCGCCAGCACCCCATCAAAGCTTTCCACGCTCAATTCAGGACGATTCCAATATCCCTGAGCCACGCTGGGGCTTTTTACCCAAATTTCACCAATTTCGACCTCTGGACATTGACTCCGAGTTTCGGGATTAGCAATAGTAATCTTTTGCCCTGGGGTATTACGACCACTAGCAACTAAGGTCGTCTGAGCTACATCTCTACGGGGTTCAATGGCTTGGTTTTCTTCGAGTTTTTCGCTATCGAAAGTGGCTATAACTGGTTCTTCACCTCTTTTGTTCCCCGTAATCATCAGGGTAGACTCTGCCATCCCATAGCAGGGATAGAAAACTTGGCGACGAAAACCACAGTCACGAAAATATTCACTGAAGCGCTCTATAGTTTCCGCTCTCACTGGCTCTGCACCAGAGAAAGCAAGTTCCCAACAACTCAGGTCTAAGGTGGCTTTTTGTTCGGTCGTAATTCGCTCTACACAGAGGTCATAGGCAAAATTGGGTCCCCCATTGGTCTGTCCTCGGTAGTTAGAGATTGCCTGTAGCCAACGATAAGGACGCTGGAGAAAGGTTACAGGTGCCATGAGGTACATTGAAGAACCAACGTAAGCTGGCTGGATAATTGAGCCGATCAAGCCCATATCGTGATACGGAGGCAGCCAAGATACTAGGGTATGTTCCCTCTGGTTACCAAAGGAATGTTGAATTGTCTGGGAATTGGCGATTAGATTTCCATGACTAACCATCACCCCTTTAGGCTTGCCTGTTGAACCGCTGGTGTATTGCAGAAACGCCAAACTATCTGTAGCGATCGCTGGATACTGCCAACCTGCGGCTAAATTAATTTCCAAAGCATCAGTGGCAATAAATTTTATGCTTTCGGTAGCATTATGATTAGCAAACTTGCTGGCTACCTGTTCTTGAATCGATTTGGTAGTGAGAGCAAAGCTAGCTGACGCATCAGAGACAATTGCCAGTAAACGCTCAATAGAACGATTAGCGCGGGGTGGATACACAGGAACAGCCACCACTCCTGCATACAAGCAACCTAAAAAAGCTGTAATAAAATCTAGCCCTGGCTGATAGAGCAATAAAGCCCTTTCTCCTGAAGCATTTTGATTTTGCAAGACGCAAGCGATCGCCTTTGCTTTCTCATTCAGCTGTTGGTACGTGAGACTATCTATCTCAGTGTCACCATCAGCCAAAAAAGTAAACGCCCTTTTGTCAGGCTGGGTACTCGCTTGTTCCTGTAGTCGATCTATTAGAGTTATTTGTTTGCTCAATCGATTCCTCTCTTTGCCACCCACTAAGCTAGATAT
>JAAUYH010001564.1_pt1 | contig 17077 bp, 15 predicted proteins | sample 7278061 | NCBI WGS metagenome assembly JAAUYH01 (sample SAMN14350203, study PRJNA611818) | marine sediment metagenome | isolation source: surface marine sediment (0.6m) | place: French Polynesia: Moorea | collected 2018-08 | reverse complement strand
TAACATTGTTGGTGGGGGGTTTTGTGGGTGGGCTTTTTGTGGGTGGGCCGGCCCGGCCCTATACTACTTCGCGGCGAGACGCCGCTCCCACAAACAGCCCTCCCACAAGACCCCGTTCCGCCGACAACAGTTCTTACAGGGAAAACTCAGCCACCACCGGCGCATGATCCGACGGCCGCTCCCAACCTCGTGGTTCCTTGTCCACGTAGCTCTTGTTGCAACATTTCGTCATTACATTGCTTGTCAGGATCAGGTCGATACGCAGGCCGGCATTGCGCCGAAAGCCTGCAGCGCGGTAGTCCCACCAGCTGAACGTCTTTTCCGGCTGCTCGAAATTGCGGAACACGTCGGTCAGGCCGAGATCGAGCACCGCCTGGAGCGCGGCGCGTTCCTTCGGGCTGCATAGAATCGCGTCGCCCCATTTCTCGGCGTCGTAAACGTCTTCGTCGGCGGGCGCGATGTTGAAGTCGCCGAGCACGACGAGCTTTTCATGTTGCGCGAGTTCGCCCTCGAGAAAGCCGCGCAGCGCGGCGAGCCAGCCGAGCTTGTAGTCGTATTTCTCCGAGCCCACCTCCGAGCCGTTGGGCACGTACAGGTTGACGACGCGAACGCCGTCAATCGTGGTCGCGAGGATGCGGCGCTGCGGGTCCTCGAATCCCGGAAAATCGGTGACAGGGTCGGCAGCCTCGTTTTTGCTGATGACGGCCACGCCATTGTAGGTCTTCTGTCCGGACGCGATGCCCTTGTAACCGGCGGCAGCAAGATCGTCGGTCGGGAACATCTCGGTCACCTGCTTGATCTCCTGCAGGACGAGCACGTCCGGCTCGTGGGCGTCCAGCCACTCCAGCACCTGCGGCAGGCGCACCTTCAGGGAGTTGACGTTCCAGGTCGCTATTTTCATCGAGGCTCGATCCCGGCCAGCCGCAGCAGGGCACCGATTTCGGGCCTGCGGCCGCGGAACGCGACATATGCGTCCATGATGTCACGGCTGCCGCCGATTTCGAGGATCTCGGCACGAAATCGTGCCGCGGTGTCGCGATCGAAGATGCCGGCCTCGAGAAACGCCTCGAACGCATCTGCTGCCAGCACTTCTGCCCACTTGTAGCTGTAATAGCCGGCGGCGTAGCCGCCCGCGAAGATGTGCGAGAAGCTGTGTGCGAAGCGATTGTATTCCGGGTGCTCGAGCAGCGAGACTTCCTTCCGAACCTCTGCAATGAGCTCGGCGAGCCGCGAGCCGTGTCGGGGCTCGTATTCGGCGTGCAGACGAAAATCGAACAGCGCGAACTCGAGCTGCCTCATCATCGCCATCGCGGCACCCGTGTGCCTGGCGGCGTCAAGCCTTTCGAAGACCTCGCGCGGCAGCGGTTCGCCGGTCTCGACGTGCGCACTGCAACGTTCCAGCACCTCGAAATTCCAGGCGAAGTTCTCCATGAACTGGCTGGGAAGCTCGACGGCGTCCCAGGGAACGCCGTTGATGCCGGCGATGCTCGGGTAATCGATGCGCGTCAGCAGATGATGCAGCATGTGACCGAACTCGTGAAACAGCGTCACGAGGTCGTCGTGGGTTATGAGCGACACCCCGTCGCTGTCCGGCGGCGGAAAGTTGCAGACGAGATAACCGACGGGCAGTACTGACCGCCCATTGAGATTCTTGCGGGTGATGCACTCGTCGATCCACGCGCCACTGCGCTTGCCCGGCCGTGCGAAAAGGTCGGTGTAGAAGCCGCCGAGCAACTCGCCGGACTCGCTGTGCAGGGCATAGTAGCCAATGGTCTCGTGCCACGTGGCGACGTCCGCCTGCTCGGTCAATCTCACGCCATAAAGGCGCTCTGCCAGGTCGAAGAGGCCCCGGATTGCGGTCTGCTGCGGAAAATACTGGCGCAGCTCCTCGTTGGATATCGAGTGTTCGTGCTGCTTGTAACGCTCGAGCCAGTAAGCGGCATCCCAGGGACGGATTTCCGCGCCCGCCATGTCGGCGAGGCACTCCAGCTCGCGCTTTGCGGCGTCGCGGGTTCGCGCGGCGAGCTCACGAAGGAAGGAGATGACGTCTTCGCTCGTCGCCGCCATCTTGGTTGCGAGCGAGTACTCGGCATAGTTGTCGAAGCCGACCAGGTTGGACGCCTCGTGCCGCAGCGCGAGTATCTTCTCAATCGTCTCGCTGTTGTCCCACTGGCCGTCAGCCGCCTGGTCGGAGCCACGCGTCGACCAGGCGTGATAGAAACGCTCACGCAGGTCGCGATTCGATACGTGGGTCATCACGGCATCGAACGTCGGGTAATCGAGAGTCAGCACCCAGCCGTCGAGCTCCCGTCGCCGTGCTTCGTCGGCGGCACGCTGCTTCGCCTGCGGCGGCAGCCCGGCCAGCGACTGCTCGTCCTCGATGTGCAGCATCCACGCATCCGAGCAATCCTGGACGTTGTGTTCGAAACCGGCCTGGAGCGCTGCCAGCTCCTGCATGATGGCCTTGAAACGCGACTTTTCGGCATCAGGTAGGTCGACTCCGGCGAGATGGAAATCCCGCAGGGCGTGCTCGACGGCGCTCCGGCTCGCGGCGCTGGCTCCGTCTCCGAGTCCCTCGTTGACGCGTGCGAATGCCCGCTGCAGACGGGCGTTCTGTGATATTTCGGTGCCATACTCGGTCAACAAGGGCAACGCATTGTTGTACGCTTCGCGCCAGTCGCTGGAACCGAGCACACTCTGCAGGTGACGCACCGGCGACCAGACCCGGCTGAGTTCGTGGTCCATGGCTTCGACCGGCGCCACGATGTCGTCGAAGCCGTCGCCGGCCGAGTCGTCGAGCAAGGCTTCGAGCTTGCTGCGATTGGCCGCGATGACGGTCTCTATGGCGGGCAGGACGTGGTCGGGCGCTATGTCGTCGAAACGCGGTAGCGAGGAAGTATCAAGTAGTGGGTTCGCCATAGCGAGCGCATGTTAGCACACGGAAAAATCATGAAATCACAATTCGATCTCATCGTCATTGGCGGCGGCAGCGGCGGTCTCGCACACGCACAACGGGCGGCTGAATACGGCGCGCGTGCGGCGGTCATCGAGTACAGGCCGCTTGGCGGTACCTGCGTCAACGTCGGTTGCGTACCGAAGAAAGTCATGTGGTACACGGCACAGCACGCACATCATTTCGATCACGTCGCCGACTACGGCTTCGATGCAAAACGCAACGGCCACGACTGGAACGGATTGAAGCAGCGCCGCGATGCCTACGTCAAACGACTGAACGGCATTTACGAGAACAACCTCGACAAGCGTGGCGTCACCCACATCGACGGTTGGGCTACGGTGGTCGACGGCAATACCGTCGACGTGGAGGGCGAGCGGTACACGGCGGAACGCATCGTCATAGCGACCGGCGGCAAGCCGATGGTTCCCGACATCCCGGGAGCCGAACATGGCATCACGTCGGATGGATTCTTCGAGCTCGAGCAACGGCCGCAGCGCGTCCTGGTCGCAGGCAGCGGCTACATCGCGGTCGAGCTCGCGGGTGTGTTCAACGCCCTCGGCAGCGACACGCAGCTGGTCGTACGCAAAGACAGCGTCCTGCGCAACTTCGATCACATGCTCAGCGAGGAGCTCATGGACGCCATGCGCAAAGACGGTGTTGCGCTGGATACTCGCGTCGTTCCGAAGTCCGTGGAGAAAACCGACGACGGTCTCGTGCTGCACAGCGAAGACGGCCGGACATTCGGCCCGGTGGATTGCATCCTCTGGGCGATCGGCCGTGAACCGAACACGGAAGGGCTGGGCCTCGAGAACGCGGGCGTCGAGCTCAACGCCGAGGGCTTCGTGCCGGTGGACGACTTTCAGCAGACGAACGTCGAGAACGTCTTTGCCCTGGGCGACGTCACCGGGCGTGCGGCGCTGACGCCGGTCGCAATCGCGGCGGGCCGCAGGCTGGCGGATCGCCTCTACGGCGGCATGACGGGCCGCCACCTGAGCTACGAAACCATCCCGACCGTCATTTTCAGCCACCCGCCGATTGGCACGGTCGGCCTCACCGAGCGGGAAGCACACGCGAAGTTCGGCAGCGACGTGAAAGTGTATACGTCCGGCTTCACGCCGATGTTCTACGCGCTGGGCGAGAAGAAGCAGCGCTCCGTGATGAAGCTCGTCACCGTGGGCGAAGCGGAAAAAGTCGTCGGCTGCCATGTCATCGGCGACGGCGCGGACGAGATGATGCAGGGATTCGCGGTTGCCGTGAGAATGGGTGCGACGAAGTCCGACTTTGACGATACGGTCGCGATACACCCGACCAGCGCCGAAGAATTCGTGACTATGCGTTGACCGACATCTGCTTGAGCACCGGCGCCGTATCGGGACGAATTCCGCGCCAGAGATAGAAAGACTCGGCAGCCTGCTCGACGAGCATGCCCCAGCCCATGATCGACTTGCCCGCACCTTGTTCGCGCGCCCATGCGCTGAACGGCGTGGGCTTCAGGCCGTAGGAAAGGTCGTAACAAAACGACGCCCCGGAAACCGCAGCGGCCGGGTACGGCGGGCTGTCGCCGTGCAGGCTCGCGGAAGTGGCGTTGATCACCAGATCGTACGGCTCGTCGACGGGCACGGCGTTGAACGGGCACGCGGTAACCGGGCCGCTGTCGCCGAAATGGTCTGCGAGTGTCTGCGCTTTCCCGACCGTGCGATTGGCAATACGCAATGCTGCCGGCTTCATTTCCAGTAACGGGCCCACGATGCCTCGCGTAGCACCGCCGGCGCCGAGTATGAGGATGTTCGATCCCTCGACGTGGAAGCCATGATTGACCATGAGGTCGCGCAACAGGCCGATACCGTCCGTGTTGTCGCCGTAAATCTCGCTGTCCGTGATCGAAAGTGTATTCACGGCCCCCGCGGTACTGGCGCGTTCGCTCATCCTGTCGACGAGCCGGCAGACTTCGCCCTTGTGCGGCACGGTGATATTGAGACCTTTCCCGCCGGTGCGCTGGAACTGGCGAATCGCGGTTTCGAGCTTTTCGGGTGTGACCTGCAGCAGCTCGTACTGCATTTGCTGGTTGGTTTGCAGCGCGAACAGGCGGTGAATGACGGGAGATCGGCTATGCGAAATCGGATAACCCATGACACCGTACCTGTCGATCATAGCCAGCGCGCCGCCTGCAACGAGAAGTAGCTGAGGATAGCACTGGCCCCGGCCCGTTTGATACAGAGAAGCGCCTCGAGTATCGCGCCTCTTTCGTCGAGCCATCCGTTGTCGGCCGCCGCGCGGATCATCGCGTACTCGCCGCTGACCTGGTAGGCAAATGTCGGCACGCCGAACTCAGCCCTGACGCGACGAACGATGTCGAGGTAGGGCATTGCCGGTTTGACCATCACGATGTCGGCACCCTCCGCGATGTCGAGACCCACCTCGCGAATCGCCTCGTCGCTGTTCGACGGTGCCACCTGGTAGGTCGACTTGTCCGCTTTGCCGAGATTGGCGGCAGAACCCACGGCGTCACGAAACGGGCCGTAGTAACAGGAAGCGTACTTTGCGGCGTAGGCGAGTATCGCCGTATTGACGTGACCGGCGTCCTCGAGCGCCGCGCGGATGGCGCCGATACGCCCGTCCATCATGTCTGACGGTGCCACGATGTCCGCACCGGCATTCGCGTGCGAACGTGCCTGGCGTACGAGCATGGCCACGGTTTCGTCGTTGAGGACATAGCCCTCGTCGTCGATGATGCCGTCCTGGCCGTGCGTCGTGTACGGGTCGAGCGCGACGTCGGTTACGACCGCGAGATCGGGGACCGCGTCCTTGATCGCCTTCACCGAGGTCTGCACGAGACCGTCGGGGTTGGCGCACTCGATGCCGTCGGGCGTTTTCCGCGACGGGTCGATGACCGGAAACAGCGCGATTGCCGGGATGCCCAGCTCGAACGCGTGTCGCGCATCCTCGATGATTCCGTCCAGGCTTTTTCGCGCAATTCCCGGCATGGACGGCACGTCTTCCTGCCGGCCCTTGCCTTCCAGTACGAACATCGGGTAAATCAGGTCATCGGGGGTTAATCCCGTTTCCGCGACGAGGCGGCGAAGTGCGGCGGTGCGCCGATTGCGACGAAGCCGTGTTCGCGGGAACTGACCAGGGGTCGATGCACTCATAACAAAACGCGATAAAACCGATATTTTCTGATTTTCCCTGTATTTAGGTGCGGATTCCACGCCTATATCGCAGTTTCGACAGATTTCGGTAATAAAAAAACCCACGGGCGGGTCATCTCGGATGAGCAACAACTCTGCAGCCACAGCCAGGCGTCAGCGCTTCGACAAGCTGGTCGCTGCCTTCCATGCCGACATGCACCGATATGCGGCATGGCTGAGCAGGGATCGCGCGGTCGCCGAAGACGTGGTCCAGGAAGCGTTGCTCCGGGCGTGGAAGTCGCTCGACGCGCTGCGGGACGAGGCAGCGGCCAAGCAGTGGTTGCTGACGATCGTACGGCGGGAGAATGCGAGGTATTTCGAGAGGAAGCGCCTCGAGACCGTCGACATCGACAACCTGAGTGCCGCGCAATCCGCCGAGTTGGCGGAGAAGTCCGACCCGAGGGTGGACGACATGCGCGAGGCGATTTTCAAGCTCGATGACGATTATCGCGAGCCGCTCGTGTTGCAGGCCCTGCTGGGCTACAGCACGACCGAGATCGCAGAGCTCATGGAGCTCAAGCAGGGTGCCGTGCTGACACGACTGCACCGCGCCCGGCACAAACTGAAAGAACTGATGTAATGAACTGCGAGGAATACAGACAGGCACTGGCGTCCGATCCGTCGTTCGACGGCGGAACACACGTGGACGACTGCTCGGCTTGCCAGGCATACCGCGACGAGATGCGTGCGCTCGAAGCGACCATCGTAAGTGCGTTGACGATCGACGTGCCGGAGCTCTCCGTGCCGGATCTGCCCGATGTCGACGCTTCGAACGTCGTCGCCCTCGGCAGCAAGCGTGCACGCCGCAGCGCCCCGGTGTGGCTTGCGCTCGCTGCCAGCGTTATCGTGGCCGCCTTCCTCGGTGTTCGCCTGGTCGGCACGGATGCAAACTACGATTCGCTCGCGGCTGAGATCGTTGCGCACCTCGATCACGAGCCGTACGCGTTGACCGTCAGCGATACGCCCGTCAGCGACCAGCGGCTGAATCGTGTCGTACCTGCAAACGTTGCGCGCATGAACCACGATGCCGGCCTGATCACCTATGCACAAAGCTGCGTCATCAACGGCAAAACCGTGCCGCACCTGGTCATCCAGGGCGAGACGGGCCCGGTCACGATCCTGCTGATGCCGGAAGAAAAGGTGTCGGCCGCCGTCGACCTCGCAGGCGAGAACATCAACGGCGTATTGCTGCCCGTCGGCGACGGCAGTATTGCGATCATCGGCAATCGCGGCGAGCGCCTCGAGCCGATCAGGAGAAATGTAGAGAGTTCGGTGATGTGGGGCACTTGACCCGCATCGGCAATGAAGAGACGCCCGGTTTCGGGCAACGACCCACACCCAGGAGAGTAACGATGTCAGAGAAGAAAGTAGCGAAACCAATTGCACTGGCCGTAGGCGCAGCACTCGCAGGTACCTTTGCGATCAGCGGTACGGCCAACGCCGATACGGCAGATAACCCGTTTTCCATGTCGACCCTGAGCGCAGGCTACATGCTGGCTGCCGGTGAAGGCTCCTGTGGCGGCGACAAGGGCAAGGACAAGGACAAGGAAGGCGAGGGCGCCTGCGGTGAAGGCTCCTGCGGTGGCGACAAGGAAGGCGAAGGCGCCTGCGGCGAAGGTTCCTGCGGTGGCGACAAGGAAGGCGAAGGCTCCTGCGGCGAAGGTTCCTGTGGTGGCGACAAGGAAGGTGAAGGCTCCTGCGGCGAAGGCTCTTGCGGAGGTTCCGTCTGAGTCTCGAGTTTCTGCTGAAGCAACACACAAGGGCCCGTGCACTGCACGGGCCTTTTTGTAACTATAGGCGTATGCCCGGATCCGTGAAACGCTGCAAGTGGGCGGAAGGCGTCAGCCTTCCCTACATCGAGTATCACGACACGGAATGGGGCGTGCCTGTTCGCGACGATCGCACCCAGTTCGAGTTTCTCATTCTCGAGGGCGCGCAAGCGGGCTTGAGCTGGTCGACCATACTCAACAAGCGTGACGGCTATCGAAAGGCGTTCGCCGAATTCGACCCGCAGAAGGTCGCACGTTTCACCAAACGGCGGGTCGAGAAGCTCCTCGAAGATCCGGCCATCGTTCGCAATCGGCTCAAGGTGCAGTCGGCCGTGACCAATGCCAGGGCGTTCCTCGAGGTGCAGGAGGAGTTCGGCAGCTTCAGCGACTACATCTGGGACTTCGTGGACGGTAAGCCGATCCAGAATGCTTTTCGCAAAGACGGCGACGTACCTGCGACGTCACCCGAGTCGGACGCGCTCAGCAAAGACCTCAAGCGGCGGGGGTTCAAGTTTGTCGGCAGCACGATTGTCTACGCACACATGCAGGCGACAGGCATGGTCAACGATCACGTCACCACGTGTTTCCGCTATCGGGAGTGCAAGGCTCTGGCGCGGTAGCCTTCAGCCGACCATGTAGTCGAGTATCGGGTACCGGCCGCTGCGAGCAAGTGCTTCTTCACGGTCGAAGCTACCGCCATGCGTTACCGGTAATTCGGACTTGATTCGCATTTGCGAGCGAAGCAGCGATCGTTTCGCGTCCCGCATCGCCAGGCGCACGAGGTCCGAGCAGATCCCGTCATCGGCCGTAGCGATGAAACAACGCATCTCGTAGTAACGCGCGTAAGCTTCTTCGTACATTTGCAGCAGACGCTTGCTGTTCACGTCCTTCATGACGTCGATGAGGTGATCTGCCGAAACATGGCTGGACACGGCAATCATGTACTGCCGGTGTTCGGCGATAACGGCATCGCTGAAATCACGCGTCGTGTGCATTGTCCGAAAAATGCGTTCTCGCTTGGGACCCGTAACGTTGTTCTTGCGCAGATAATGGAACAGCGCGCGACGATGAACGAGTTGCACCTCTGCCTGGCGCAATTCCATCAACTGAGCGGTATTCTTTCGACGCTCGGCCGCGGGCAACAACAAATTGGCGTGCGTTGCCTCCCAGCGGCTGTACAGGAGACTGTCATCCAGAATCGTGTTTGCAATGCGTGCGATGCGAGGTTCGGGTGAGTCAGCCGCAGATTGCAACGCGTACTCAGACTCATGCATCATTTTGCGGTGAGTACTCGAACTGTAACGTAGCATGTCTTTTACCGGCGAGGCGTGAATGACCAACTAATGTCGAAGGTCAGGAGCAGGCATACCCATACGAATATAACATAAGGTCCCCTGTTTGCAATTCAATGACAAGTCGTCGGCTATCCGCCGACTTTATGTAAACCAGAACAATAAAAAGGCAACACGATGAGCGACGAATCAGACGCCGGACCGGCGACAGCATTTTGGGTAATCGCGGGCTTCGCCCTCGTCTGGAACCTGATCGGGCTGTTCTTCTATTACAGCCAGGTGACCATGAGTCCCGACATGATGGCGAGCATGAGCCAGGCCCAGCGCCAGTTCTTTCTCGACATGCCGGCGTGGGCAACGGCGGCGCAGGCCGTGGCGGTGACCGCGGGTGTTCTCGGTAGCCTGTTGCTGCTGTTACGGAAGTCGATTGCTGTGCCGCTTTTCGTATTGTCGCTCGTCGGCATCCTGGTGCAGAACGTCAATTCCTGGATCGTCGCGGACGGGCTGGCAGTCTTCGGCCCCGGCGGAGCGGTGCTGCCTGCGATCGTCGTGGTCATCGCGATTGCCCTCGTGGTCTACTCGAACAGCGCGAAGGCAAGCGGCCTGCTGAGCTGAAGGGGCTAGTTACCGATAGTAATCAGCGTCAGCGCCGACACGCCCTGCGGGGTGTTGTGCGAAATTGCGCCGAAATAGATCGTGTTCGAAACCAGTCCGGACCAGCTTACGGCCACGTTTTCGGTCGTCCCTGCATTGACGATCGACGGGCCGTCGGCGGACAGGTTGCCGCGGTCGTCGTCGATGCCGAAGGACCATCCGAGCAACTGGTAGCTGGCGCCCGGGCCACCGGCAAGCTGGTCGGTTTCATAGCCGTGCACGAGTACCGCGTAGAATCCTTCCGGCGGCTGGAAGTAGTCGAATCGTTCTTCCGCCGTCGGCCCGCCGCTCTCCCCGACTTTGACCCAGTTGACGTTGTCGCTGCTGTAGTAGATGTACATGTCGAGGTCGTCGTTACCGTCGGTGAGCGCATCGAACATCGCGAAACGCAGGTAAAGCTGGCCGGCCGGCACGCTGATGACGTGCTGCGTGACTCCATTGCCGTTGCGCACGGTAAACGTCTTGATAGGGTCGTTGTCGACGAAGCCGTTGATGACGATGGGCAGGGCCAGGCCATGCACACGGGCTTCATAACTGCCGGCATATCCGAACTCGACGGGCAGCTCGAAACTGCCGCTCTCGCCGAGTGTCGTGATCTCCGCCGGCGCACTGACGGATACGGGTTGCGCGGCGAGCGTGCTGAACACGCTGCGATCCTCGGCTTGCCATGTCAGCGAGCCGAAACGCCACAGGTCGAGCGGACCGCCCTGGTACTGCATCGTGACGTCGAACGATGCGCTGCCGCCTGCGGGTACCGTGATCGCCGGGGGATTGACCGTGACCTGCATGCCCGACGGTGCTTCGACTGCGGCGGTGAACGAGCGACTCTCGTTGCCGGGATTGCTTACCGTGCGCGTTACCGTTCGCTCGCTGACTATCCTCGACATCGAGATCGACGGCTGATTCGTGTTGCCGGTATCGAGAGCGGCGCCTGCGGCTTGCAGTGCGTCGCAGGTAGCCGTGGGTACCGCTGACAAGCCGACAGCGCAGGCAAATGCATCGTAGTCGTCCGGGGTCATGTCGTAGATGAGCCCGGGGTCGATGGCGTCATTGGGCACGATATGGCCGGCGCCGAAGTCGAAAGGAATCGCAGGCGATTCGCCATCGGCGGCGGTGACGTCCCGGCGCGCCGTCGTCATAAGCGCCGACTTGATCGCTGCAGGGCTCCAGTCCGGGTGTTCCTGCATCAGCAGCGCCGCGACGCCCGATACGTGCGGCGTCGCCATCGACGTACCGCTCAGGTAGGCGTAGTTTTCGCCCGACATCGCATTTACCGCATCGGGTGTGAAGCCGGCGAGAATGTTGATGCCCGGCGCCGTGACGTCGGGCTTGAGGATATCGGGTATCGGCCCGGCGCCTCGCGAGGAGAACGATCCCATCAGGTCGCCGACGTCGGTGCGCGTCAGCAACAGGTCCTTGTCGAGGGTCACGGTAACGTCATTGCCGGCGTCGAACTCGGCAAGGATCAGGTTCGCGTCTGCCTGACCCATCATCAGCGCGGGCACGTCGTTCGTACCGGCATCGCCCCACATGACGATCGGGTCACCGGCGATGTTGTAAACGAGTGCAGCGACGGCGCCGGCGCTGGCGGCATTGGCGACCTTGATGTCGAAGTCACAACCGCCACGCTGTATGAAAGCGATCTCGCCGGATACTTCGTCGGAGTTGACGATGCTCTGGCACGCATCGGACACTGTGCCCGGTCCGTCGGTGCTGCCGCTGTCATCTGCATCGTCGACCAGCACCAGCCTGCCCTCGATCGGACCCTCTTCGCGCAGTGACGGAGTGAAATTGGCCTCGCGAACGGCGTACAGCCCGGCGAGAGATTCCGGCGTATCGATCCGCATGGCTTCGACGGAGTAATCGCCTGCCCGGCTCGACGCGGCCGTCGTGATGACCCAGGGGCCGCCGGCTGGCGAACCGATGGTCGCGAGCCCCGGGCCCTCGTTGCCTGCAGCGACGACCGACAGCACGCCAGCCTTCGCCGCGGCCATCAGGGCAATGTCGTCGGGTGCGGTAATGCGGCGCTGCGAGCTGCCGACGGAGTAGTTGATGATGTCGACGCCGTCGGCGACGGCTGCGTCGATAGCGCTCGCCAGGTCCGACGTGTTGCAGCTGGCGCGCGAGTCATTCGGGCGCAGCCAGCACGCTTTGTACACGGCAACGCGCGCTTTCGGTGCGATACCTTCGATGCGACCGATCCTCGTGCCGAAGATCGATGCGGTCACCCGGTTACCCGCGGCCGTCGTCGCCGTGTGCGTACCGTGGCCGTCGACGTCCCTCGGTGAAAAAATCTCGCCCGGATCGATCAGTCCGGAATTGGTCGCGCCTTCGGCATACCAGCGTGCGCCGATGACCTTGTTGTTGCAGTCGGATTCCTCGAACTGATCGCCCCCCTGGCAGACGCCGTTCCAGTCTTCGGGCTCGTCGAACTCGAGCACGTCTTCCTGGCGTCGATAGTAGGTGCACAACCATCGTCCGAGCAGCGTATTCTCGGCCCAGCTGCTCCTGCAGGCGCGTGGCCGGTCTGCCTCGCGCGTATCGCTCAACGCCGGGTGCCCGGGTGCGATACCGCTGTCGATGAACCCGATGACGATACCGTCGCCGTCGAGTCCGGGCGCAACGCGAAGCCCTTCGCCGGGCTCGAACAGCCCGAGAAATTCGGCACTGAAATTCGTCGCCAGCGGTCGAATCTCGTCTTCCCAGACCTGCAACACCTCGGGCAGGTTTTCGAGCTTGTCGGCCTGCGCGGCAGTCATCCTTGCCGCGAAACCGTTGAAACTGTAGCGATAGCTGTAGACGGGTTGCACGCCCGGGCCGGCTTTCGCCAGCACCGATTCCTGTTCCGCGACGATCTTCGCGACGTCGTTCCGGGCAACCGCGCTGAACTTGTCGAAACGCTGGCGGCGTTCTCCTTTCGCCGGTTTGGGTGCCCGCGCGGCTGCGCGCGCATGCTGTTGCACGGCCGAAGGCAGGCTGAGCTGCACGATGTAAACCTTGCTCTCCGCGGCAGAGTCCGGCCCGTCCAGCCGCACGGGTGCGGCCGACGGCAACTCGCTCAGGTTCGAGTCGTTGGCCCAGGCGCCGGCTGCGAGGGCAAGCAGCAGCAAGGTCCTGAAACGCATTGGCATCAATCGCCCTCGTCTATGTAGCCGCTCATCTCCTCGGCCGAAAACGTAACGCCGAGTCCCAGGGCAATACGGTTGACGAAATTGAAATAGCTCGTGACGAGCGTCAGGTCGAGGATGTCCTTGTCGGAAAGCCCGACGGCGCGCAGCTCGCCGAGATCGCTTTCCGTCATCGCGCCGGGCGCGGTCGTGAGCTTTTCTGCGTGCCGCACGATATTGCTGAGTCGCGGTTCGAGCGTTTCGAGGCCGTCGGCGGTCATCAGCATGTTCATCGTGTCCTCGTCGTCGACGTAGCGGCGCAGCGATTCGGCATGGTGGTTCACGCAGTAGTCGCATTCGTTGTTCGCCGACACGACTACGGCCACAGCCTCACGCTCCATACGGCTGAGCCCCGAGCGCGCGAACATCAGTGTCATATACAGGTCGAGGTGGTTCCCGAGCGCATCCGGGCTCAGGCTGTGAACCTTGAGGATGTTGGAAATCTTGCCGCGCTTCCTCTCGAGCTCGGCATAGGTTTCGGCAAGTTTGCCCTCGGCTTCTTCGGCCGCTATTTCATCAATCCACGACATTGCTGGTTGCCCCTGACAACGACGTCGCTAGTGTCGACCGCACACGCGCGGAAGTCAAAACGGCCGGCGGACCGATTACACGGCGAACAGCCTGTCCGGGTCGCGGAAGCTCTTGAATTCGATCGCGTTTCCGCTGGGATCGCGCAGGAACATCGTCGCCTGCTCGCCGACCTCACCTGCAAAGCGGATTTTCGGCTCGATGAGGAACTCGACACCTGCCTGCTGCAGTTTTCGGGAAAGCGTCTCCCAGTGCGGCCTGTCGAGCACCATGCCGAAATGCCGCGCCGGCACCTTGTCGCTGTCGACCGGGTTCGTCGCCGACACGGATTCGAGTTCGTCGACGAGGTGCAGCGTGACCTGGTGCCCGAAGAAGTCGAGATCCACCCAACGCGACGCCGTACGACCCGTTCCGCAGCCGAGCACGTCGACATAGAAGCTGCGCGCCGCATCGATGTCGGTCACGGGAATCGCAAGATGGAACGGTTTCAGGTCTCGCTCAGTCATCGATGTCCAGCCAGTCACGCGGCTTCAGGTACTCGCGATACAAAACGTCCTCGGCGGAATCGGGTTCCGGCGTCCAGCCGTACTCCCAGCGCACGCGCGGCGGCAGCGACATCAGGATGGATTCGGTGCGTCCGCCGGACTGTAAACCGAACAGCGTTCCGCGGTCATAGATCAGGTTGAATTCGACGTAGCGGCCGCGCCGGTACAACTGGAATTCCCGCTGCCGCTCGCCGTACGGGTGCTTGTGGCGACGCTTGACGATGGGCTTGTAAGCGGCGATGAAGCTGTCGCCGACGGCTTTCACGAAGTCGAAGCTCGCCTCGAAGCCGCCCTCGTTGACGTCGTCGAAAAACAAACCGCCGGCACCGCGCGTCTCGCCGCGGTGCTTGAGGTAGAAATACTCGTCGCACCAGGCCTTGTAGCGCGGGTAGAGGTCTTCGCCGAACGGGTCGCACGCCCGCTTCGCTACCTCGTGCCAGTGCACGACGTCTTCGAGGAACGGGTAATACGGTGTCAGGTCGAAACCGCCGCCGAACCACCAGACCGGGTTGTCGTCGCCGGCGGTGAAGAAACGGAAGTTTGCATGCGTCGTCGGCACGTACGGGTTCTGCGGATGAATGACGAGCGACACGCCCGCTGCTTCGAATCGTGCGCCCGCGAGCTCCGGACGGTTCTTCGTCGCCGACGGCGGCATCTCGTCGCCGAATACATGGGAATAACCGACGCCTGCCTGTTCGAAGACCTTGCCGTTCTTGAGCACGCGGCTTTCGCCACCCCCACCGCCGGGCCGCTCCCAGGCGTCCCGGACGAATCGCTGTTTGCCGTCGAGCTGCTCGAGCTCCGAACAGATCCGGTTCTGCAGTCCGGTCAGGTACCGGGTGACCTCTTCGATCTGATTCATGCCTTACCTGCGCGCAGGGACATCAGCCAGCCTTTTTCTTTGCCGCCTTCTTTTTCGCTTTCTTCCTGGTCTTCTTTTTCTTCTTGGCGGTTTTCTTCCCGGTCGCTGTCTTTTTCGCGGCAGCCTTCTTCTTGGTGGTCTTTTTCTTGCCGCGACGGCCGCGCGCCGGCGCGGCTTCGAGCAGTTCCTTGCATTCCTCGAGCGTGAGCGACTTGGGCTCGCGATCCTTGGGGACGCGCGCGTTCTTGGTCTTGTCGGTAATGTAGGGACCGTAACGTCCGTTCAGCACCTGGATGCCTTCGTCCTCGAAATCGAGAATGATGCGGTTGGCGTCGGCGATCTTCTTTTCTTCGATGAGCTCGAGCGCGCGCGGCAGCTCGATCGTATAGGGATCGTCATCGCCCCGAATCGATACGTACTTGTCGCCGTAGCGAACGTACGGGCCGAAGCGTCCGATACTCGCGGACACCGGCAGGCCATCGGGCGTTTCGCCGAGCTTCCGGGGCAGCTTGAACAACTCCATGGCATCGTCGAGCGTGATGTCGTTCATTTTCTGCCCGGGACGCAAGCCCGCAAACTTGGGTTTCTCTTCGTCGTCTTTAGTGCCGATCTGTACAAACGGACCATAGCGGCCCATGCGCACGGTGACCGGTTTGCCCGTTTTCGGGTCAGTGCCGAGCTCACGGGCCTGGGCGACCTGCTCGCGGGTGACCGATTCTTCCTTGTCGATGCAGAGCTTCTGGAACGGCCGCCAGAAGTCGTCGAGCAATGGCACCCAGTCCTTCTCGCCGAGCGAGACGGCGTCGAGGTCGTCCTCGAGCCTGGCCGTAAAGTCGTAGTCGACGTACTGCGTGAAATGCTCGGTCAGGAAGCCGTTGACGATGCGGCCGATGTCCGTCGGGATGAAGCGTTTCCCATCCATCTCGACGTACTCGCGATTCTTCAGCGTGGCGATGATGTTGGCGTAAGTCGATGGCCGTCCGATCCCGTATTCCTCGAGCGCTTTGACGAGACTGGCTTCGGTGAACCGCGGCGGCGGCTCGGTAAAATGTTGCTCCGCGCGCAGCTCGTCGAGCTTGATGACGTCGCCTTCGCCAATCTCCGGCAGCAGCCTGTCGCCGTCGTCGTCCTTGGAATCGTCCCTCCCTTCCTGGTAGACGGCCATGAAACCGGGCACCACGAGAACGGAACCGTTGGCGCGAAAGCGATGGCCGTCTTCCTCGGGACCCGCAGCCAGGTCGATCGCCACGGTGTCGAACACCGCGGGTATCATCTGGCAGGCCATCGTCCGCTTCCAGATTAGCGAGTACAGCTTGAACTGGTCTTCGTCCAGCGCGCCCTTCAGAGAATCCGGTGTCCGCGCGACGGAGGTGGGTCGCACGGCTTCGTGCGCCTCCTGCGCATTCTTCGCCTTCGTCTTGAACTCGCGCGGCTCGTCGGGGACGTTCTCCGCGCCGTAACGGTCGCCGATGACCTCGCGGATCTCCTCCACGGCGACGGCGGCAAGCGTGACCGAGTCGGTACGCATGTAGGTAATGAGCCCGACGTTGCCCTCGCCCGGCAACTCGATGCCTTCATACAGTCGCTGCGCGACGCGCATCGTGCGCTGTGTGTTGAAACCGAGTTTGCGCGACGCTTCCTGCTGCAGCGTCGACGTCGTGAACGGCGCAGTCGGATTGCGCCGCCGCTGCCGCTTGGTAACGGATACGGCTTTGAGCTCGCCGTTCGCCGCGTCGAGGATGGTCTTTTCGACGGCGCGCGCGGCGTCCTCGTCTTCGAACGAGAACTGTTCGACCTTATCTCCCTTGTAAGTGACGAGACGCGACGCGAACGGCTGCTCGTCCTTGCTGACGTCGGCCTCGATCGACCAGTATTCGCGCGCTTTGAAGGCTTCGATCTCGAGCTCGCGCTCGACGATCATCCTGAGAGCCGGGCTCTGCACCCGGCCTGCCGAAAGCCCGCGCTGCACCTTCTTCCACAGCAACGGCGACAGGTTGAAGCCAACGAGGTAGTCGAGCGCGCGGCGCGCCTGTTGCGCGCCGACGAGATCACCGGAAATATCGCGCGGGTGCTCGATGGCTTCCTGCACGGCATTGCGAGTGATCTCGTGGAAGAC